>Ga0209633_10002423_pt1 | contig 18009 bp, 21 predicted proteins | sample Cruoilmetagenom1_FD_187290 | JGI IMG/M metagenome (GOLD analysis project Ga0209633, IMG submission 187290) | Oil polluted marine microbial communities from Coal Oil Point, Santa Barbara, California, USA - Sample 1 (SPAdes) (version 2) | ecosystem: Environmental > Aquatic > Marine > Oil seeps ... | reverse complement strand
AGAGGATAGCTTAGATAAGCTTATAATTCAAAATCAATAAGTGCGGAAGGTGGATTGTAAATTATCTTTTGCAAATTTTGCTGCCGACATATATACTTACCGTAGTAATTACAAGTCCAGGTTAGCGATCCTCGAGGAAATTTCTTTGGGTTTACTTAGCAAGCATCGGACAATTGAAACTTCAGCAAACACTATAAAGAAAGAGATAGAACAAATGACACAAAGACACCATATTTCCTCTCACAACCCAGAGGCTCTTTTGAGCGCGGTTAAATTCTTGATGCAGTAAGGCAAGTTATGTAAAGAATAAGAGTGGTAAATGAAACTAATAGATAATCTGTATGCTTATCTTTGGCCTGGGCTAACGATGGCTGAAATGCAAAAGTATGGAAATAACTGCAACTCATACATTATCGCCACTGTCCTCCCCGGGGGGAAACACGCTATCATCGACCCTGGACAGGTAGTTAATGAGACTGGACAGCCTTGCCTGGATAGATTAGTCGGCGAGATGGCGAAGGATGGAATCAGGGTGGAGGATATAGGCCTGATAATCAATACTCATGCCCATCCAGACCACTATGGGGCAAACCAAACCATTAAGAAAATGAGTGGTGCACTGGTTACCATCAGTGAAAGGGATGATAAATTTGTAAGCGAAATGATGGGGCAGTTCTCTAGGCAAATTGAGATGATGGGCATAGAGGTGCCAGAAGTTGGAGCCGATTTCTATCTTTGGGAGGGACAGCTAAATCTGGGTGAAGGGCTAATACTGGAAATATTACCCACCCCAGGCCACTCTCCAGGGCACGTAAGCATCTATTGGCTGACCATGAAGGTTCTCATCGGAGGAGACCTGATATTCCATGGCAACACAGGGAGGGTAGATCTGCCTGGTGGTAATAGCCGTCTGCTTAAAGAGAGTATCGAAAGAGTGTCACATCTGGAGATTGATTACCTTCTCACTGGCCACCAATATGGAAGCCCCGGAATCATCCAGGGAGAGGAGAACATAAAACGTAACTTTGACTTTGTGAGAAGAAATATTTTCCCCTATCTTTAGCCCCACTGAATGTATGGGGTGAATATAATAGCCCTTTCACTCGGGTCGAGAAAGACCTCATGATATCCTTCAAGGTAGAGTGCAGCACCACAGCCATGGCTATCATGCCTCATAAAGATATCAGCAAAGCGCTGGAACTTGCCTTGAGCCTGGACATCCCCTTCTGGCCTCAGCTTCCTAAGGTAAGCCTGTATGAGGATATGTATATTCAGGCATCACAGAACTTTCCGGGGGTAGCTGTCGACCTTGACAGGGAAAGGCTCAGTTTTGACACTGCCAGGTTTGAACAAGATCTCGAGGAGTATTTCTCCAACCTGGATACTCCCGAAACCTTCGTCCTGACTGATGAGTATTCAGCAGTGTACCACCAATTCCTGTCCCGGAGGCTTCAGGGTTATAAAGCTATCCGGGGACAGGTCACCGGCCCTATAAGCTTTGGTTTCAAGGTATTGGATGAAAAGCTCAAGCCCATAATCTATAACGATGAGGTCAGGGCCATCCTGTTCGACTTCATTCAAAAGAAGGTCAACCTCCAGTACCATGAACTTAAGGAGAGGAACCCTCATGCCTTTGTATGGCTAGATGAGCCAGGGTTAGGATATGTGTTCAGTGCCCTCTCAGGCTACAACGACCAGCAAGCCAGAAAAGATTACCATGATTTTCTGTGCGGCCTGGAGGGCCCCAGGGGATTGCACCTTTGTGCCGATGTGAACCTGCCTTACCTGCTGGAGCTGGGAGTAGATATCCTATCCTTCGATGCTTACCAGATTGAGTTCATGCCTGAGGAATATGCTGAAAACGTGGCCCAATTTATTCAGAATGGTGGAGTTATATCCTGGGGAATTGTCCCTACTGAGTCTTCCATCCTGGCATCTTACACACCAAACACACTTACCGACCTTCTATTAGGTTATTGGGAGGTAATATCGGGTAGCGCAGGCCTATCCCCAAAGCAAATTGCCCGGCAGGCACTAATCGCCCCCGCAAGGTGCTGTCTTGCTGAAGCAGTACAGACACCCCATCCCTCCGGCACCGAGGAGATGATCGTGGAGAGAGCCTTTGCTTACATTAAGGAAATCTCTTGCCTGCTCAAGGACAAATATAGCCTGGACTAAACCTTGACTTTATCATGATAGGCGCCTGTTTCATCCATCTTTAATTTCAGGTTGGCCACAAAGCCTTCCAGGTCTAGAGGGGAAGATCACCACATCTCTCCACAGAAGCTTCCCCTTTTTATTCAAAACATCTCATCTATCCTCCAGATTGTATATGGCCGGCGATGATGTCCAAAGCCTCAAATAGGTCAGGAGAGGGCATGAGATAATCCGTCCTCACCATGACATATCCCTGCTTTGGCTCAGGGACAATTTCTATATCTCCTTTAAAGCTTGTGATCAAAAGCCTGTCCTTTAGATAATAGTCTAAGTTCAGGCCGCGGACCAGGGGGTTTTCTCCACTCCACTTCACATCGACTACCTTCCCCCACAGAGGAGGGCTTTTTCTCTTAATGAGTTTAACCTTCTTTTCTGCCCCCTTCCCTATCAGATGGGGATTCTCCACCACCCAGTCCAGACGATAGTGCGTCTCATACTGACTAGCTACCCCCACCAGGTTTATCCGATCTATGCTTTTTCCCTTCAGCTCCACTACTCCCACCAATTCCTCACCCCGGGAACGATGCTTTACGCTCGCCCTTCCTTTAATCTTATCCACTTCGGCCAGCGAAGCTTTTATGCCCATGGCCTTAAGATGCTGGCCGAGTCTCTGCGCTTCATCCAGCCCCTCTTTCGAGCCCTTCTTCGATCTGCGGCGACGGATGACGATGACCAGGGGCATTATTACCCCCGCCAAGATGGCTGTCGCTGTACCAATGATGCCACCCCAGTCCATTTCAGGACCCCTTGCTGGATAAAACTATCATCTCTTTGGTAAGACAAGGGCGTAGAAAGACAAAGCTGGTGGCGGTTATCCGCTTTACATTCCTCATGGTGGCTTCACCTTCTCGAGGATGTCTGTGTCTTCTCCCAGCCATTCACCCTGGTTGGCGATTAATCTGCCTCGCTTGAAGGCTAAGAGCGATCAGGAGTACTCTGGATATTTACTCCTATATTCTCGGGGGTAACTTTTTCACCTGCTTGACCTTCAAAGTAAAGCACGTAAGTTTCACCGGGGGGGATCTCCGACGGGTTTTTCGCATGAGTGGGCAAACCATAGCCATAGGCAGCCAGATAAGCATTTTGATCATCGCCCAGGTTCCATCTGACACCATTCTGGTCTTCAACATAGCAATCAACCTGCGACGTCTCAACCGGCTTCGCTCCGGCACGCAATTTGATCTGAACCCAGATAAACTTCATTCCCGTACTGGGAGCATAGTGAACATCGGAGGAAGGACTATGATAGGCGGGAATCTCCGCCCAAGTAGCCTCCACCAATGTTGACCCCTCAAGAACGGCCTCCCCCTCCTCAAGAATAACCTCTTCTTCCTCAAAGATCATGCTCTGTACCATAGGCTCGAAATAGACCTCATTTACCTTATTGTAGAGGGAGGCAGAGGCAGTATAGACCATCCCATAGAGAGCCTTATCCCTGGCTACAAGTATCACTCTTCTTTCAACAGTATCAGGTAAAGAATCGCCCATTATATATACCGCTTCCATGGCGGGCTTTCCCCCCACCTGTATCATTCCTTCGCTAACTTTAAACCACAGAGAATATTGAGAACGGGCTCTGGACTTCAGAAAGACTTGCAGGGAATGAAACCTCCCCTCAAGATCCACAGACAGGGGCGATTCCTCCCCCAGGTCTTCCCCCATAAAGCCAACGCAGGCAGATACCCCTTTATCACCGATAAATAGGGTAGCGTAAGACTTAGGTTTAACCACCCACCAGGAAGAAGGGTAATCCATGGACCAGTTATATTCGTGATCGCTATAAGTCCTCCATTCGACCTGCTCCTCTTCCTGGGCAACCCCCAATCCTCCAAACCCCATGGGCAGTAAGAGAGTTCCCGTAGCCAGAAACACCCAAAACCCCTTAAGCTTTACCATTTCTCTCCCGGTTGAAAGGTACTTGACTAATTATAGCTATTTATTGCTACCACGACCACCAATACAAGTACGGCTGAGAAACCTATCCGCTGGTGATGGCGTAAGTTATGTTCACCCTAACTTTTACTCCCAGCTCCGAAACTCCTTCCCTTCTCAAGGGCAGCCATCACTTTGTTCATGGCTCCGGCGGCCAGCTTCTGGTCAGTAAATGAAATAAGCTCTGGTTCAACTGGCGAAGCTACATACACCTCTGTGTTTCAACCGACCCCTGGGCAGTCTTTTTGACATCGCTTACACCATCATTTGTCTTCAGTGTTCCACGGAGAGGGTCGTGGGCGATCTGGCCGACCTACAGGAATTCAAGCAGGGCGGAGGCGAAATCCTGCGGTCTTTCTACATGGGGAAAGTGGCCACTACCCGGGATCACCTGGAGCCTTCCTTGAGGGGCAAACTCGGAGATGAACTTTGCCTCATCCACCGGATATAGCTTATCTTGGGCGCCGTGCATAACCAGAAGAGGAGATTTTATCTTTTTTAGCTCCTCCTCAAGGTCGAAAGATAGCAGGGAGGACATGGATTTAAGCGCTCCTTCTATATCGGCCTTAGAAAACCCCTCTATGAGTGAGGTAATCTGGGAAAAGGCAAGCTTATCTGGCTCACAGAAGAAGAAATCCATAAGGACCTTCAAAAGCCCCCAGCTAAGCAATTCTAAAGATATACCTTCACCTCCCAGTAACCCTTTGGCTGCCTCACTTTCCAGGAGCCTCTTTATCTCATCCCTGGACATGAGGTCAAACACTGTAGATTTACGGATGAAAGTATCAAAGAGGATAAGCTTTTCCACTTTTTGCGGAAAGCGATGGGCAAACAGGATGGCGATATTTCCCCCCAGACAGTGCCCTATGATGCTGGCTTTGTCTATGCCCAAACCCTGCATAAAATCAGACACATCCTGGGAGAGTGTGTCTAAGGAATAATCCTCCCCCCTTCCCGAATCACCACAACCCCGGGTGTCCAGGGCAAAAGATCTAAACTCAGGAGGGATGAGGTCTAAGACATTTCCCCATATCTTAGAAGAATTGAGTCCACCGTGGAGGAATATGAGATTTCTTTTTCCCTTACCTTTCTCCTGATAGTGAATATTGATCTCTCTTGTCTTTATATCTCCCATATTTCCCCCTTTTCATAAATCAGGTTAATATAATTATATCAGCCCCTATAGCTCAGAGGATAGAGCACCGGCCTCCGGAGCTGGGAGCGGGCGTTCGAGTCGCCCTAGGGGCGCTTACCTGAAGATATCCCTGGCTATATCGAAGACCCCCCGAGCTCTCCCCGGACTTCTGGCTAAAAGAAGAACCGCCAGGGCAAGGTAGGCTGTGGCATAGCCCAGGCGAACTTCAGTAGCGGTAAAGAAAAGCTGAGTAGAAAAGAGGATAAATATTATTCCTGCCCCCTTTAAGCTAAAGCCAAGGCGGGAAAGAAGGACCAGGGCAAAGGCAGATTGGGCGGAGGTAAGAAATACTTCCTCTGCCTGACGGCTATCTAAGGGGAGACTTCCTATTTCCCCTAAGGATAAGCAATACACCAGGGGCAACGTTCCCACCAGAAGCGTCCACTGATTGACCTTGGAGGAGATGAGGACGCCCAACCCTGCCCCCCCCATCCCCCGGATGGCGATTATGGAGGCAGCCAATATCTCGGGGGTCTCTGAAGCTAAGGGGGCTATCCACTGCACCATGATGAATTCATCCACCCCCAATACGCTTCCGGTATCGATAAGACCATCAGCAAATCGGGAGGCTGAAGCCAGGATAATTCCTGCCGGGAAAAGGAACAGGAGAAGAGTACAGATATTTCTCCTGCCCGGAGGAAGGGAAGCGATAGCTTTTGAGGGCCCAGAAAGCTTGGGGACCACTACCTCCCCCTTAGAGCTCTTCCGGATGTAGAGGAAAAATAACAGGATGAGGATGAAGGCGTCCACCAGGGATAAGCTTCCCTTCAGGGGGATGATGAAGGAGTACAGGGTGGCCCATATGAGGAAGGATAGCTCCACTCTTTGGGCGCTCTCCATTCTTACCTCCCTTTGTCTGCCCTTAAGCCATCCCAAAAAAACGATGAGCGGCCAACCTATCCCGATTAACAGGCGGTTGGCGCCGGTCATGTTGGCTATAGTATAGGGGGCATACTCAGGATCCTTACCGGCAGACCAGGCAAAGTAGAGGTCGACGGCATATTCAGGAAGGACGGCCACAACGGCCAGGATGGCCAGGGCCAGGGCTTGAGGCATCCTGAGCTCAGCCGTCTCCACCCCCCAGATAAGAAGAAAGGCCGCCCCCACAATAGCTACGCCGTAGATGACCGCCTCTGCCTGGGGGTCAAGATGGATATCTAAGGCACGAAGAAAAAGGGCGGGGATGGTGGCTGAAGCAGCCGCCCCGATTTCAAGCCCGCTTCTCACCGTTTCCCGTGGGTCTTCTTATGCTCCTCCCAGCACCTAACATGCACATACACGCCACACTTAGCGAAATAATATAGCCGGGTGTCGGCCTTCTTCTTACACACCAGACAAAGCATTGCCTCACCCCCTTTCTTTATTTATGGGTTACAATATTAGCAAAGTGGTGTTGTTAATTTGCTCATTCTTTTGAGAGTCTACCATCAGGGATGAGCATAGAGCAAACATGTCCTGTATGGCGTAAGGTGTTATGTCAAGTAAAGGTGAGATGAGGCAGAGATTCCAGGAAATCCTGGACCATCCCCGGGAGGTATCCTTCCTATCTCCAGAGGAAGTTGAACATCTCATCCTGGAGGCAGGAGAGATAGTCAAAGGGGAGGGAAACCTGCTCAAGGTAGAGGCAGAAAAGATAGTGTTCGTGGGAGATACCCACGGAGACTTTGCTGCCACCTCCAGCATCATCTCTCGATATCTTACCCCCCAAAATAAAGTTGTCTTCTTAGGGGATTATGTTGACCGGGGGCCAAATTCTGAGGAAAACATAAACTACCTCCTTGCTGCTAAGGTTACCTTCCCGCAAAACCTATTTCTGCTGCAGGGAAATCATGAGGGAAGAAGCATCGTTAGCTTTTACCCGGCGGATTTTTGGCAAGGCCTGGACCAGGACCTCTATTCCCTGTACTCGCGCCTTCTTATAGAGCTTCCTTTAGCGGCGGTAACTCCCCAAGGCATAATTGCCCTGCATGGAGTGCCTCCAGACGTTGAAGGAGTGGAGGAGATAAACCGCATCCAAAAAGGAGATGAGCGATGGAGACAGATAACCTGGGGAGACTTCCGGGAAGGCGGGGGGTGGTTCCTGGGAGATGACATGCTCACCGGAAGGCCTCAGTTTGGGGAGGATTATTTCTTGGCCATCATGGGAAAGCTTAAGAAAAGAGTGCTCATTCGCTCCCACCAGCCGGATGCTTTCGGCCCCATGTATGAAGGAAGATGCCTTACCCTATTTACCTCCAGTGCCTATCCGGTCCGTAGAACCATAGCCATATCCTGGGGAGATAGGGAAGTAAATGAAGTTTCAGACCTCGAGATAGTAGAGCTTTAGATGTGAAGCTCCACTATGTCCTGGTCCTTAAGGATATGGTCCTTCCCCACCCTTTGACCATCATACTTTCCTGAACCCCACAGAAGAGCATACTTGAGTTTTTGGGCGAAGTCCTTGTGGATGGAGCCAGCAAAGTCAGTCACCGTCGACCCGTAGCTCAGCACGGCGGGGTCCCTGAACTCAGGTTTCCCTCCCGGAACCTTGGTATACACCCTGATTATGGAGAGGGCTTGATATATTTTGGCTCCAGCCTCCTTAATTCCCCTTCCTGAATGCGCCGAGATGAAGGCCAAAGGAAAGTCCTCCCCACATTTTTTCTGGAGAAGCCCAGAACTTATCTCCGCGCCGGGCAGGTCGCTCTTATTTCCCAGCATTATTTTCTTCTTTTCCACCCTCAACTTTTGGAGCCTTTGCTCCACTTCCTCCAACTGAGAGAGGGGGTCGAGGCTCAGGTCAACTACGATGAGCAGGAGGTCGGGGGAGTGGAGAACGTCGGATAGCCAGGGCTGGTCTCCGGTTACGGGAGGCATATCCACCAGTTGAATCTGGATGTCCTCAAACTTCATCATCCCGGGGAGGGGAGAGATGGTAGTAAAAGGGTAGTCAGAAACTCTGGATGGTACCCCGCACAGGGAGGAGAATACCGAAGATTTTCCTACATTGGGAAGGCCCACCAGCATCGCCTGGCCTGCCCCCTCCTTCCTTACCAGGTAGCGATTAAAAACTCTGGCTCTTTTTTCTTCTTCCTGGGATAGCCTGGCTATCTTCGCCCTGAGACCAGCCCGGAGCTTATCTGTTCCCTTATGCTTGGGCATGATGGCCAGCATCTCCGTAAGGGCCAAAATTTTTTCCGGGCTGGTCTTGACCAGACGGTATCTCTGCTCTGCTTCATGATATTGGGGGGGAAGATTGGCCGGCATAACCTTTTTCAGGATATATCGTTGAGCCTTGAGCCCGCAAGCCTCATCTTAATACACAATCTTGAAGCTGGCAAAGCGGCCAGAGTAGTCTGACCAGGCTACTTCTACTCGCTCCACCTTCGCCCGGGGAGGACCAGTCCTAAGATGAGCGATGAGCTCGGTTAATTTTCCTTTATCTCCCTCTGCTTTTACTTCCACCTCCCCATGGATGGTGTTTCGCACATACCCCGTAAGGCCCAAAGAGATAGCCTTATCCTTTACAAAGGAGCGAAAGTAGACTCCCTGAACTCTTCCCTCAACTTTCGCCTGCAGGAAAGCCAAAAGCATATCTATCCCTCAACTGATATATCGTTTGCCTTAGTATTTCTTTCTCCCCCCAGAAGAGGTGGCTTGGGCAGTGACAATCGCTGGACCCAAACCCGGGGATGGAGGAAAAATGCCTGGACAGGTCGGAGGCTAGAAGACATTCCAGCCGCTTCGGGCCCGGAAATAAAACCACTTCCAGGATAGTGGCTTTCTCCTCAAGATAGTCGATATGCCAGTGGAGCCTCTTTTTCGTCTTTAAATGATGGTTTATTCTTCCCTTTAGACCATTCATGGCTGAGCCTACATAGGCATAGGAGCCCGGGGAGAAGAAGATGGAGCCCAGGCTTCCCACTCCCAGCCTTTCGCCCCGGGGAAGCTCCAGAAGCAGGGCATAGCTACCTTTGATGACCTTTTCCTTTAAGCCAGCCAAGGCAAATCCCCTCCTTTACATCCCTTAAGATATAGGGCTTGATGTCCAAAACGGGTGTCTTCTCAATAGCATCCAACCCCTTTACGTAGAGTAAATTTTCCTTCCTTTCCAAAAGCTCCACTACCGAGAAGCCAATGGGGTTGGGCCTTCGGGGGGAGCGAGTGGCGAATACACCATGGGGGACCGTATCCCAGGTGGTGTTCACCAGGTTTGAGTATCCTTTAGATTGGTGAAACCAATAAAGCACTATGAGATGGGAAAAGTCTTCTACATCCTTGAGCCCGCGATCATATTCTGAGAATATCTCTATCTCCGAAACATCACCCCCCGACCCTTGATAGGGTGCTTCAGAGAGGCATTTATAGGGACTGTGTACCACACCTATGGGGTGGAATTTTGGGCTTTCCTCCATCAAAGCTATTTTACCGCTTGGCCTGGGTAGGCATAAAGCACAGGGGGTCTTCAGCCAAAAAGTCACCGTAGTGGGCGTAGGCCCTTCCCCTACATCCACCACATATTTCCTTGTAGGAACATCCGCCACACTTTCCCTTGAGATTTGCCCTATCTCGTAAAAGCTCAAACAAGGAGGATTTCTCCCATATATCCTTCAGTTTATTCTGTCGCACGTTGCCCGCGCTTATAGGGATAAAGGGACAGGCCCACACATCACCGTTGGGCTTAATGTAGCATAGCCCTTTTCCGGCCACACAACCCTTGAAAAAAGTCTGAGCCAATGTTCTTAAAACACCGCTTCTTTTCGTGAGGTAGGCCCAGTACTGAGGAGCACACACCGGTTCGATGATAGATTTGCTTTTCTTTTGCTTCTGGGCCACCATCTCCACCAGTCCTTGATATTCTCTTATGGATAGCTCCATCTCCCTTTCTCCCCTCCCCACCGGCGTAAGGTGGTACAGGAGGACTATTTGCGCTCCGACCTCTGAGGCAAAATCCAGAAGGTCAGGAATATACTCTGCGTTTTCCTTCATCACCGTAGTATTTATCTGAAGGTTCATTCCCAACTCCTTGGTGTAATGGATAGCTCTCCTGGTCTTCTCGAATGATCCAGGAACACCGGTGATTCCATCATGGATATGCTCATCAACTGCATTGAGCCCAATAGCTATATTGGCCACCTTCATTCGCTTAAATTCCAAGGCCAGGGCCGAATCCAATAATGTCCCGTTGGTGGCGATGGATACCTCGAATCCTAAGTTTCGAGCCTCAAAGGTCAGTTCCAGGATATCCTTTCGTACCAGAGGCTCTCCTCCTCCCAACGCCAGCATGCGAAAGTCAGTTATCTCCGATAATTCCCGGAGAAGTTTTTTGCCCTCTTCCGTGGTAAGCTCGTCAGGATTCACTTTTCCCCCCGAGGCATGGCATTGCCTGCACCTGAGGTTGCAGGCAGAGGTTACCTCCCATACCGGATGGACGGGAAATCCGATGCAACCCATTCCGGTGGCTCCGGCAGCGGTGGGAATGGTTCTCCGGATCTGAGTGAGCCAATAAGGAAGCTTTCTCCAGCGGGTAACCAGGCCAAAGTAGAGGGCTGAAGCTGCCTGTCGGGCCAGAAGGGTGGGTGGGTTATAGAACGGCTTTACCTTGTGATTTGAAAACATAAGCCGAGGTGATTATCCCTCCTATCTCCATACCAAAGACAACTGCATAAGCGGCGATCATTCCCCAAAGCTCGCCGGTGCTTAGAAAAGTCCAACCTGCCCACATGAAGGAAACAGTGTAGATGATGGTGATGAGATGATCGATCAGCATTGTTCGGAGAGAGAGTCCCTCCAACATCTGGTTGTCCCTCAGGGCATTTCTTTTCCTCAAACCTAAGATGTTCCACAGGATGAGGGGGATGAGAGGAAGAGAGAGATAGCAGCTTTGCTCGGGCACATCAAAGAAGGTAATGACAATGATAGTAGCATAACACAGGAGAAGAAAAAAGGCATATAACCTGGCTGCCCCTTCTCTCCCCAACCTGACCACCAGGGTCTTCTTTCCAGAGGCTCTGTCGGAGAGTTCATCAGGGAGTTCGTTGGCTAGGATAACCAGGAAAATGCTTATCCCTCCGGGGATGGAGGCCAGTAGAGCCACCGTATCAAAGTGGCCCACCTGGAGGTAATACCCGGTTATGGTGGCTAGAAAGCCACAGGTAAAAAGAATGGTCACCTCTCCCACTCCTTTATAGGAAAGTTGAACCGGCTTGGCAGTGTAGAAAAAGCCTAAGGCAAGGCCGGCTATTCCCAAAAGTAAAGTGAAGGGACCAGTGTGGAAGTAAAACTGAAGGAGAAGGCCGATTATGCCACAGGTAGCGGCCAGAATAAAGGCAGTGATAATTGCCCGGGGTGGGGATACCAGGCCCAGGGGAAAGATGCGTGAGCCGCCGGAAAGCTTATGAAAGGTGCGGTTTAGGGTATCAGTTTCAAGGTCAAAGTACTCATTTATGAGAAAGGTAACCTCCATGATGCAGAATACTGCCAGTGCAGATAGAACAAGGACCACTCCATCGATGGAATATCCCTGAGATAAGGCAATGACTGCCCCCAGAAGGAAGGGAAGAACACCCCGGGCAGTAGGCCCGAAACGAAGCAGGGTCACCCAAGAAGCTAGTCTAGGGGTTGCCTGCCTCATACTTTGGCCGTTTTTTTCCTTAAGCTCTCAAATTGTCGCAATATATCCTTTCCCTCCGGTGAGAGGTCCGTCGGAATTGCCACCCTCAAGATAACATACTCATCTCCACACCCACCTCTCCCAAGGTGAGGTATGCCCTCACCATAAATAGTTAGAGCCGCTCCGGTTTGAGCCCCCTCGGGTACTTGAACCTTGAGCTTTCCTCGAAGGCCCTCCACCTCTATCTCCCCTCCCAGGGCAGCGCAAATCATATCCACCTCCTTCTGGAGGTAGATGTCATCCCCTCTTCTTTCAAAAAGAGGATGTTCCCGAACCTTAAGAACTACATATAGATCCCCTCCGTTCTCCCCCTCTCCTTTAAACCTTATGGTATAACCGCTGTCGGCACCAGGAGGAATGTGAACCGAGAGGGACCTTTGTACCTCTATCTTCCCCCTTCCCTGACATTTATCACATGCGTCAATGATCACCTCCCCCCTTCCCTGGCAGGAAGGGCAGGGGATCACCTGCTGGAATATGCTCCACCCCAACCTCTGCTTCCTCACTATCTGGCCTGTACCATGGCATCTATCACACCTTCCTATCCCCCCCTTTTTAGCCCCCTTACCATGACACACCGGGCACTCCTCTTCCCGGGTCATGTCTATTTTCTTCTCCGCTCCTTCAGCCACTTCAGTGAGGTCTACGGTAAGTTCAAACTTTAAGTCCACACGGTTTGACCTTGTTTTTGTCCTTCTGCCCCCAAACAGGCTATCCAACAAGCCAAAGCCAAGGTCCCCCGGGCCAAACTCCCGAAACAGGTCTTGGAAGTCAACCCCGCCGAAGATATCCTCCATGGTATACCCCTCAAGACCAGCATGACCATACAGGTCATACCGACTCCTCTTCTCCCTATCGCTCAAGACAGCATAGGCTTCGTTTATATCCTTCATCTCGCGCGATGCATTGATATCGGGGTTTCTATCCGGATGATATTTTAGAGCCAAATTTCGGTAGGCTCTCTTTATTTGAGCATCATCAGCATCGCGGGGAATACTCAGGACTTCATAGTAATCTCTGTAATCTTTTTTCATAGCTCCTCCTCTTGGATAGTTTATACCAGGGATGAAAGCTCACGATGCTTGAGGAATGTAGCTTGTTATCCCCTGAGATGTTCAACAGCATATCTATCATCTTAAGGTAATCCCCTATTCTGGTGGGCATGAGGAAGTGCTCCAGTACATACACCATCCCTCTTTTGCCCATCTCCGAAGCAAATCCAGGATTTTCCAGAAGATAGATGAGCTTTTCAGCCATATCTGAAGTACTCTCAACACAGAATCCGGTTTCCTCATCCCTCAGTTGAAGGAGAATCCCCCCTACCGAGGAAGCAATCACCGGCTTACCCTTGAACATAGCTTCGGTGACGGTTAGGCCGAACCCCTCCTTTAGAGAAGGTTGAAAGATAACCCTGGAGGCTCTCTGAATAGCGTTTATTTCCCGAGCGTTCACCTTCCAAGGCAGGGACGATAGGTCTAACACGTGAATATATTCCTCACCCTTTGTCATTTCCTGAACAAGACTTAAGGTTTTCTGTCCCTCGGGATCGTCGGAGGCACTATTTCCGGCTATTATTAACTGGCAGTCGCATCCCTTACTGCGCGCCTTCCTGAAGGCATGGATGGTCCGACCGATACCCTTCCAAGGGTCAAATCTACCTATCTGTGATACGATGGGTATGTTTTTATCTATACCGTACTTATCAAGGACTTCATCTATTTCCGAAGATAAAAGCTCCCGGTTCTTTTCTGACAGTGGGTCAATAAAAGGGGGAATGATGAATATGGGCAAAGGACAGCAGGCCACAATATAATAGGCAGCAGAGAAGATAGCTGCATCATAGTTCCTGGACCAAAAGTTGATAAAATCCCATAGATCCGGTTTCTCCTTCAGTGAATCCTCATCTATATCGATATGGCATCTCCACAACCATTTCTGCTTTTGGGAGCGAAGGTAGCTGGCCAATCCCAAAGGCTGAGGATCATGGACTATCACTACATCTGCTCTGGCATCTGCCAGACTCTCGGCGCTATCCCGAACATGAGAAAAGTATATCTCCTTCATCTCCGGAGTAAGACGCCCTCCCTTTCCTTGAAGAAGGTTATGGATCTCCTTGGTGACCTCGAAGAATTCCTTTGTCCCCCGCATAACTCTCCACTCATCCTTTATACCCAACTGATTCAGGAAAGGAATAGACGAGGAAAGCATCTCTGCCACTCCACCCCCATAGGAAGTAGAACTGAGTTCCAGCATTCTTAACCCTGTAAGCCTGCGAGCCAGATCCTGAAGCTCTTCTATCCGGTATTCGCTGACAAAAGGTATATACTCTGAAATTGGAGGTACGTTGAAGGGGCGGATACCTTCATCCTCACTGTATACTAGCCCTTCAACCGGAGAAGTTATCATGCTTCTTTCCTTTCATCACTATTCTTAAGTCTATCATACTATGAACATAGCTGCGGATTTCGGTGAAATCGGCCACCGGGTTCGCTCCAAACCGGCCACCTTCTCGGTCAAATCGGCCACCCCTGGTAGGGGTGAGTGGAGCAGTGCCGAGCTTTAAGTCAGTTTAGCTCAAGTTATTGTCATCTGCAAGTTTCCCTCCTTTCGCATTATTCTGATTTTTCACCATGACTGGTAGTAGATTCGCCATGGTTCTTGCGCATGGAATCGCCTCTAAGTTCTATTTTGTAGGCGTTATAGAACAGGCAGTCACATATGGCGTCGGTCAGGGTGGGGTCACCGATATTGGGATGCCAGTCACTGATGGGGCACTGGCTGGTAATGGCAGTGGTGCCCGACTGGTAGCGGTCTTCCACGATCTCCAGCAGGTTCCGCCGCTCCTATTCGTAGTTTAAGTATACTAATTATGGAGATTTCGGCAAGATACTACAATTGTGACGCTACCTATGCATGTAGGGAGCACTTCCCCTCTAACCGGCCACCTCTATTGACTCTTAGCCCATCTTTACCATTGCCACAAATAAAATCTCCGTTTATTGAGTCGAGCCTTCCCAGGTCAAGCAAGAGCCTTTGCCAGGGTCCCAGGGAAGTCCTAACTGATTCCTATAGAGCGGTGGTAGACAAAGACCTTCTCATATCCGGGGTTCTTCTTTCTAACCTCGCGTATAAACATGGGATAGTATAACTGATTCAGGTTGAATGTAAGATCCTGATATCTATATGGGTCACTACAATGAAGCCTTGCCTCTTGGCTCCACATAGAATTATCCCGTTCTAAAGCTGGTAACCCCTATCTTTGCCTTCCTTGATGAGAAATTTAGTAAAGATGGGTTACCAGAGGGAAGAGATGGGGATAAAATAGCAAGGCATAGATTTAGCGCTGGACCTCTCCTATCGGCGAAGCTCAAGACAGCTTGAAAATCTGGGCAACGCCAAAATGTCTCGGAGCAGGCTTAATAGCTGGGTGAGAGGAAGTGAGATAGAACTCGATATCAGCCTAGAGGATTGGCCTAAGTTTATATATACCGACGGGACAGGCTACCGCCGCCAGGATAGTACCCAAGGGGAGGTCTGGCTGGTGCTCGTAAAAAGCTTTTCAGGCAAAGTCGATGTGGTGAAGGTATATGTAGACCGCAGTAGGGGGGTAGGCAGAGAGATCAAATCCCGGATTGGAGAGGAGCGCCTTAGGGGCTGCGTTCTCCTCTCTGGTGGTGAACCAGAGATAGAAGATAACCTTCTAGTAGAGGGGATGGAGCATCAGCGCTGCCAATGGCATAGTTGGAAGGATCTGGGATGCATGCTCTGGGCGGAAGAGATGAGCAAAGGGGAAAAGGGTGTCATTACCCAAGAGCTAAATAAGCTCACCATTGCTCTTCCCTTTGAGGAGAAGGCAGCAGATGAGAGGGATAAAGACGGCATTAAGAAGAGGCTGAGAGAAGTAAAAGCTTTCCTGGAAGAAATGGTAGCCTTTCTCAAGTCTAAAGGCTATCTTAAAGCATCAGGTTATCTGGAGCGAGCTGGGAAAAAGCTCTTCACCTATGTAGAACTATGGCTAGAGAAGAGCATTCAGGTAGGGAAAGCTACAAGCATCATGAGGCGCACCATGCGCGAGATAGCCAGGTAGCCAGAAGGACAAAGCACATTAGTACCAGTTTAGGAAATCTTGGGCTGCTGGCTACCCTTAAGTTTCTCCTCAAACGATACTCCGATAAACGACACTGCCAGAGATACTGGAATCGATACTATAACCCACAATCCTGTCTGGTGACTCTTATCACATCACAGACCGTAAAATCATAACACTACCAACAATCTTCATTTAAATTTTGGCTGTCTTTTTTGAAGTCTTGCCGTGAATCCCTCCACCAAATCTTCAGCGTGGCTGAATAGAATGCTTTGGCATATACCTTCCATCTCTAGTGAAGTGTTCTTATCCATATCCGCCCCTAAATCGATCATTTTTTTTGCTAACCCTACTGCTCTAGAAGAGCAGTTATCGATCATATAATGGGCAAGATTCTTTGTAGTCTCCATGAGTTCATCTTGCGGTACGACCCTATTCACCAGATTAATTCTCTCTGCCTCATAGGCTGTTATCATCCTGCCAGTCATTATCAATTCTTTAGCCTTCACTATCCCAAGTAACCTCGTCAGGCGGGTTGTCCCGCCCATATCTGGAATAAGGCCTAATTGAACCTCCGGAATTCCGAGAAGCGCATTGTCAGCTGCTATTCTAAAATCCGCGGTTAAAGCAAGTTCCAATCCCATTCCTCCAGCATACCCATTGATTGCACAAATCACAGGTTTCTCCAGACACTCAATTTTATTGAGATTGTAGTGCACATTCGTGAGGTACTCTCTGAGCCAGCTGAACCCATTCTCTCTAAACTCTCCGGGTTTCTCCATCATCAAATTTGGATAAGAAACTAAATCAATCCCTGCTGAGAAAACCTTTCCTTTCCCCGTCAAAATAACCGCCTTCACTTTGTAGTCTTCAGCGGCAATAGAAAAAGCCTGTGGAAGTGCATTCATAATCTCTGCATTTAAGGCGTTCCTCTTATCAGGACGGTTCAGAAATATGCTTGCGACCCCTTCTTCTGTCTCGGTGAATACAACTTCCTCTACCATCAGTATCTGCAAAAAGTTGCCGACTCTCTACGTCATTGGAAAAAGTTTCATATGCGTGCATCCTCTGCGGGTAATTTTGACATTTAATTGTCCCCTTATCAACCATACGAATTGCCTCATAATTGTTGTTACCAAAAGTAGTATCATTGCCTCATAAAATATGTTACCCAAAGGAGGAACATGACAAGAGGCAGCATATGAGAGTACACCGAGGCAGTACGAGGGCGCTATCTTCGAGCATCGAAGAAGGAGAAGAGAAGGATCTTGGATGAATTCACTCAGGTCACAGGTTATCACCGTAAGGCAGTAATCCGTCTGCTGCATCGAGAAAGTAAGCCCAGAGTAACTGAGAGGCGTGGTCATCCTCGGCAATATGGCGCTGCTATGGTCGATACGTTGAGGATGGCTTGGGAGGCTACTGATTATCTGTGTTCCAAGTACTTATGTCCATTTCTACCCAAGCTGGTCGAGGTTCTAAGGAGAAGTGGCGAGAAGACCATCACAGCCGAGGTTGAAGCTGAGTTGTGCCGAGTGAGAGCCCATCCACAGCTGATCGATTGCTGCGTCCCTACCGGCAGCTTGGGGGACGTCACCCCTTTACTACCACCAAGCCAGGAAGTTTGCTTAAAGGCTCTATTCCCATCAAGACCTTCGCTCGATGAGCAGGATAATCAACCTGGCTTTCTGGAGGTTGACCTGGTAGCTCACTGTGGCGAGAGCACTGAGGGTTTCTATTTGACTACCCTATCCACTGTGGATGTAGCCACTGGTTGGCCAGAGTGTGTAGGTGTATGGGGGAAAGGACAGGAACGTGTCGGTAGTGCAATACGTAGGGTACGCCAGCGTTTACCTTTTCCTTTCTCGGATTAGACTCAGATAACGGCTCAGAGTTCATCAACCAGCATCTTCATAAATATTGCCA
>Ga0209633_10002422_pt1 | contig 18016 bp, 15 predicted proteins | sample Cruoilmetagenom1_FD_187290 | JGI IMG/M metagenome (GOLD analysis project Ga0209633, IMG submission 187290) | Oil polluted marine microbial communities from Coal Oil Point, Santa Barbara, California, USA - Sample 1 (SPAdes) (version 2) | ecosystem: Environmental > Aquatic > Marine > Oil seeps ... | reverse complement strand
CGCCAGCCGGTACCGGCCGCGAGCGGCTTTCGATCGACTCGCGCCAGGTGGCCACGTCCGGCGGCCGCGTGTGCGGGGAAAGCTCAAGCGCCTTGTCGATCGCGGCAAGCAACGTCGGCCGGTAGATGCCCCGGCCAACTTCGCGCGCCGGGACCATGCGGTCATTTTCGATGCGCTCGAAGATGTCGGGCGGCGGCGCGCCGCTGATCGCGTGATAGAGCGTCGCGCCGACGGCGTAGATGTCGGTCCAGGGACCGTGTCGGCCCTTCGGCGAGTACTGCTCGAAGGGCGAATAGCCCGGCGTTACCGGGCTCGCTGCTTCCCGCCTGCGGTCGCGCACGGCTTGCCGCGAAGCGCCGAAGTCGATCAGAACAGGGTTCCCATCCTCCTGCATGAAGATATTGCTCGGCTTGATGTCGCGATGCAGGAACCCGGCCTCGTGGACCTGCTCCAGCCCGTCCAGCAATGGCAACACGAGCCGGGTGATGTCGTCCTCCGGCAGCGTCCGATCGCGATCGAGCCGGTCCTGCAGCGTTTCGCCCTTGGTGAAGGGCATCACCAGATAGCCGGTGCCGTTCGCCATGAAATAGCGATACACTGAGATGATGTTGGGATGATCGAAGTTCACGAGGACCTTCGCCTCATCGCGAAAACAGTCGATAGAGAACTTATAGGTCTCCGATTCGTCGCGGTGGCTGGCCCGAACGGTCGTCCTGTTCTTGGCCCGGCCGACCAACTCGCGCGGGAAGTATTCCTTGATCGCAACCCATCGCCCGAGCTCGATCTCGCGCGCGCGGTATGTAATCCCGAAAGCGCCGGTGCCGAGCACGCCTTCGATGCGATAGCCCTCGAATTGATGGCCTCGGGGCAAGGCGTCTTTCGTTCGCAGGGCCATTGTCCTCCCGAACCGCTCCTGTCGCCGCAAAGTCACCGAGCCAGTCAAGTATACAGGAAATTCGGCTGGCTTGCTCAACGGACAGCCGATCAAATCGGCATACCCAATTTTTTGATGGGCATCGCGCTTTGCTTGTTTGATCCGCCCATCCAGCCGGCGCCGCCCTAGCCATCGGACGGGCACACCGTATCGGCAGGCATGGCAGCCCCGCGTACGCTTGGGATTGCGGGATGGCGGCAGGACCGCTATCGAGGCGGCGGTAACCCGGCTTTCGGAAGCAGACCCGCATGGATCAGCCGACCAGCACGGACCCGACCAGCGTCGAGACGCCGGCCGACCCGGCTGCCCATCCCGCTCGATCGGCATTGTGGGCCCTGGGCGCGATGGTCTGTTTCACCGCGATGATCGTGATGATCCGTTACGTCTCGGACACGATGACCGCGTTCGATATCGCCTTCTACCGGTCGGTCGTGTCGGTACTGGTCATGCTGCCGGTGATCTTCCGGAGCGGCCTGGCAACGGGCATCGGCCGATTGAAGGCAAAGCAACCGGGTCTGATGATCTCGCGCGGCGTGCTGACCTACTTCGCGCTGGTGGCCTGGATCTACGCGGTGGCGAACATGGTGCTGGTCGACGCCGTGGCGCTCAACGCGACGATCCCGCTCTGGACCGTGATATTGGCAGCGATGGTGTTGGGCGAGCGCGTCCCGGCGCAGCGCTGGTTTGTCGTCATGGTCGGCTTTGCGGGCGCGCTGGTGATCCTGCGCCCGGGCTTCGCGGCGATCACCCTGGCGGCGGTGGCGGCCCTCATCTCGGCCGTCTTCTATGGTGCCAGCAGCGTGGTGTCCAAAGCGCTGACCCGAACCGAGCGCACCGGCGCGATCGTGCTCTATACCAATGTCGTGCTGGCGGTCGTCTCGGCCACGCCGGCGCTCATCTGGTGGAACCCGCCCGGACTGGCGGATCTGCCGCTTGTGATCGGCATCGGCGTAACCGGCGCGATGGCGCATGTCTGCATCACGCAGGCCTACCAGTTCGGCGATGCGAGTTTCGTCGCGCCGTTCGATTTCGTGCGGCTGGTGTTGATCACCGCGGCCGGCTACCTTTTGTTCGGCGAGGCGGTGAGCATCTTCGTCTGGGTGGGCGCCGCGCTGGTGATCGGCAGCACGGTCTATCTGACCCGCGCGGAGGCGCGGGGCAAGTGACGCGTAGAGCCGTTCAGCCGCCCGCCGTTTCCCACAACTTGCGCACCATGCGTTTGGCCAGCACATTGGCGACACGGCGGCGGTACATGCCCGGGGTAAAAGTGGTTTTCATCGCCATGATCTGGTCGCGCACGAGCCCGTCGAGGCCAGCCAGGACATCGTCTGTGAGCGGCCCGCCGCAGAGGCTTTGCGTGCCCTCAAGGCGCACCGGGCGAGGATTGGTGCCGGTGACGGCGACGCGGAGATCGGCGAGTTTGTCGCCCTTGCGCTTCAGCGCCACCGCTACGCCGGCAACTGGATATTCGATCGAACGGCGAATGCGAACCTTGTCGTAAGCGGAGACGAGGCCGGCCGTGTTCTTGCCGCGCACGGCGGCGACGAACTCGCCTTTTTTGAGCGCGAGATAGTTTTTACCGTCGCCGGTCGATCCGTCCTGCTTGGCGTAGCCTATGTAGAGATCGGTCAGCGGTATCGTGCGTTTGCGGGGGCCGCCCGCCAGGTCGATCTCGGCATCGTAAAGCAGGAGGGCGGGGGCGAGGTCGCCGGAGAAGGTAGCGAAACAGACGCCCTTCGATTTCGGCGCGACGTGGCACATCTCGCCGACTGTCTTCAGGCAGTCATTGTTGGCGCTGCGCCACCACTCGCTCTGGTTATAGAAGATGCAGCGCGTATCGAGGCAGATGTTGCCGCCGACCGTGCCCATCATCCGGTGTATGGGGCCGGCGATTGCATTGGCTGCCTGGGCAATTGCCGGAAAATACTGAAGTAGTTTCTCATGTTGCCCGACCGAGGCGAGCGTTGCCGAGGCGCCGATCTCGAAGCCCTTGGTGCTGGCTCTGATGGAGGCCATTTCCGCGACGCCGTTGGTGTCGATCAACGTCTGCGGCGTCTCGATGCCGCGGCGCATGTTGACCATGAGATCGGTGCCGCCGCCGATGAGGCGCGCACTTGGCGCCTTGCGGCGCGCCTTCACCATCTCGTCGAGGGTGGTCGGCCGCAGCAGCGTGAAATCGTGCAGCGGATCCATCAGCGTGCTCCCCGGCGGCGGCGCGCGGCCTTCATGGTCTTCGACTTGCCCTCGATCGCGGCGAGCACCCGGTCGGGGGTGAGCGGCAGGTCGAGGCAGCGCACGCCGATCGCGTCGGCCACGGCGTTGGCGACGGCGGGCAGGAAGCCCGCGAGCGATCCTTCGCCCGCCTCCTTGGCGCCGTAGGGGCCGTTGGGATCGTTCGATTCGACGATATGCGTTATAATGGGTGGCGAGTCTTGAATGGTCGGCACCCGGTAGTCGAGGAGGTTGTTGGCCGTCATCAGGCCATCGTAGTAAGCGGTTTCCTCCGACATCGCCTGGCCGAGACCCATCCAGACCGAGCCTTCGACCTGGCCCTCGACGGTGAGCCTGTTGAGCGCCTTGCCGCAGTCATGGGCGACCCAGACCTTGTCGACCGTGACCTCGCCTGTCTCTTCATCGACGGTCACTTCGACCACCTGGGCGGCGTAGGAATAGCCCATCGTGCCGCCGATCGCCGAGCCCCGGTACTTGTTGCCGCCCCAGGATTCGGGGATCGTGTTGAAGTTGCCCTTGACCGTGATCGTGCCGGTATCCTTCAGCGCCTCGGCGACCACCTCGTCGAAGGTGAGCCCCTGGTCTTGCGACGAAGCACGGTAGACCTCGCCCAGCACGTCGATGTCGTCGGGCCTTGCGTCCAGCTTGCGCGCGGCGGCCTCGACCAGCACCCGTTTGAGGTTCTGCGCCGCCTCGATCGCGGCATTGCCGACCATGAAGGTGACGCGCGAGGAATATGAGCCGTTATCCTTGGGCACGACCTCGCTGTCCCCGGTGATGACGCGGACCCGGCCCATGTCGAGGCCGAGCACATCGGCGACGGTCTGCACGAGGATGGTGGATGAACCCTGGCCGATCTCCGCCGCGCCGGAGAGCACCACGACCGAGCCGTCATGGTCGAGCTTGATGTTGACCGTGGCGTGCGGCTCGCCCGTCCAGTTGACCGGCTTGGAGGCGCCGGAAATGTAGTGCGAGCAGGCCATGCCGAGGCCCTTCTTCTTACCGACGCCAGGGCTCTTGATGTTGCCTTTGCGCGTATTCCAGCCGCTGGCGTCTTCGGCCCAATCCATGCATTCGGGCAGGCCGTAGCTGTTGATCATCAGATCGTTCTCGGTGATGGTCGGCGCCTCCAGCAGGTTCGCGCGTCGCACCGCGAAGGGGTCGAGGCCGAGCTCGCCAGCCATCTCGTCGAGCAGGCTCTCGAAGGCAAAGCGCACATTGACCGTGCCATGTCCGCGGAAGGCGCCGCAGGGCGGCGTGTTGGTCAGCACGCGCTTGCCGATATAGCGCACGTCGGCGATGTCGTAGATCGCGTAGATCATCGAGCCGGCATAGAGGATCGTCACCACGCCGTAGCCCGAATGGGCGCCGCCGCGCTGATAGGTCTCGCATTCGACGCCGGTGATCTTGCCGGTCTTGGTCATGCCCATCTTGAGGCGGATCTCGGTCTCGGGCCGGCCGCGATGGGTGATGAAGGTCTCCTCGCGGTTGACGACGGTACGAACTTTGCCCCCAGCCTTTTTCGCCAGGAGCGCCGAGATCAGCTCGACATTGAGCGTCTCGGTGCGGCAGCCGAAGCCGCCGGCGACGAAGGGCTTGACCACACGGATCTGCGACCTCGACATGCCGAGCACGCGGGCGAGCTGGATGTGGACATAGAAGGGGACCTGGGTGGAGGCATGCACAGTCATGCGTTCGCGCACCGGGTCGTAATCGGCCACGGCGGCGTGGAACTCCATCTGCGCCTGGCAGACCTCGGGGCAGAAATAGTCGCGCTCGAGCACGAGGTCGGCCGCGCCCAATGCCTCGTCGACATCGCCTAACTCGTAGAACACGTCGCGCTCGACATTACCCGGCCGGGTCTCATGCAGATCGACCGCGTCCTCGGCGAGGGCGTCCTGGGCGTGGAAGTAAGCGGGCAGCTCCTTGACCGTGAGCTTGATGCGCCGGATAGCTTCCTTTGCCGTCGCTTCGTCGATGGCCGCGACGGCGGCGACCGGCTCGCCCTTGTAGCGGACCTTGTCGCGGGCCATGGGATGTTCGCTGTAGGCGATCGGCAAAACCCCGAAGGTGACGTCGCAATCGGCGCCGGTGACGACCGCGACGACGCCCGGCAGCTTCTCCGCCTCGGATGTGTCGACCGCGACGATCTCGCCGTGGGCGTAGGGGCTGCGAAAAATGCGTCCCGCGAGAGCGCCGGGCGCGGCGATGTCGGCCGTGTACTGGGCGCGGCCGGAGACTTTTTCCGGGCCGTCGACCATCGGCACATGCTTGCCGATCGAGCGGACCGGCTTGACTTGCTCGTTCATGCCGCTTTCCCCCGCATCTTTTCGGCCGCGTACTGGACCGCCTCGATGATCTTCACATAGCCGGTGCAGCGGCAGATGTTGCTGCCAAGCGCATCGCGGATCTCCTCGACGCTGGGATCGGAATTGCGCCGCAGCAGCCCCTCCGTGGCCATTACGAAGCCGGGCGTGCAGCCGCCGCACTGCGCGCCGAGCTTCATGTGGAAGCCCTCCTGGACCGGCGACAGCCCGCCTGGGCTCAACCCCTCGACGGTCTCGACGCTGCGGCCGTCGACTTGCCCCACCAGGGTGAGGCAGGAGAGCCGCGCCTGGTTGTCGACCAATACCGTGCAGGCGCCGCACTCGCCGCCGTCGCACGCGGTCTTGGTGCCGGTGAGGCCGAGTGTCTCGCGCAGATAGTCGAGCAACAGACGGTTGTCGGGTGCGACCCCGTCATGCTGCCGCCCGTTCAGCGTGAAGCTGACGATGTGCTTGGACATGAAGCCATATCCCCCAATTGCCGTCGACTGAGGCGTTCCCGCGCAGGGCCGGCCTCACGCCGGCTGGCTACGCGCGTCATAAATAGTTCGTGTCACAAATTATTTGTAACACATACTAATTACCGGGGAAGGGATTGTCCAGAAATTTGCCATTGGCAGGTCGCCAGGCGGGCTGCCGGTTCGGTAACATCTCCGCAGCAGGTGGTTAGAGCATTTTCTGCTCACGCGGGAACGGCTCCAGCCCACTCCCCCGCCCGGCCACCCAACGGCAGTATCCTCGGGGTGGCCGGGCGGGGGAGTGGGCCGGTGATGCCCTCTGCCCGGAAATTGCTCTAGCAAAGCCGCTGCACCCAGCGGATCCATTTGCGGCCGGTGTTGATATGCCCGAACGTGTGGATCGTGCCGCGCACGTTGAGACGGCGCTTTGGGTTTCTGCCGTTGCTGGCGTTGAAGAAGCGCCGTCCATTAAGCGAGACGCCGGTGTAGTAGACGTGCCGGTTCTTGGTCAGAAAAAGTCGTGAGCGGCCACGGGGTTTGATCTGGATCCAATTGGTGAAGATCCATTTCTCATCCGTCGTTTTCATATGCACGATGACCCGCACCGGATAGCGACAAGCGTTGTGAATCTGGAAGGAGACGACGTTGATGCCGGGCTTGAATGTCGCGGTGCCGCCGCCGCCGCCGCCACGCCTGGTTTCTTCAGCCCGGCGCCGTGCCTCCTCGGCGCGTCGGCGCGCTTCCTCCGCTTTGCGGCGCTCTTCCTCGGCCCGGCGCTGACGCAACTCCTCGGCCTTGCGGCGGGCTTCGGCTTTTCGGCGTTCCTCGGCAAGCCTTTCCGCCTCTGCGTTCTTCTGCACGATGTAGTAGGCACCGCCGCCGGCAGAGCCGAGAACGATGACCGCGAGCGCAATCAAGACCAGACGGGTGGGAAATCCTTTACCGCCGCCGCTGGGCACCCCGGACTGGCCGCCGACTTGTGCGCCGCCATGACCCAACGCATGGGGCGGGACGGTTGGCTCATCGTCCGCGGCAGGATCGATCATGGCGCGCGGCGCGCTGCGCCCTTCAAGAATGTCGGTGAACTCTTCGATGGTCTGCGGCCGGTCGCGCTCGTGGACCCGCAAGGCGGCGTCCACCGCCGCAAGCAGTTCGGGGCTGTAGCCCTTTTTGGCAGCGGCACGCCCAGGCACGAACGGATCGTCGGTGATGCGGGCGGTCGCCTCGGGCGGTTTGTTGCCGGTAATGGTTCGGTACAGCGTGGCGCCGAGCGCATAGATGTCGGAGGCCGGGCTCTGATGGCCGTCGGCGATATACTGCTCGAAGGGCGCGTAACCGCCGGACACGATGGAGGTGAGGCTCTGGCTGCGGGCACCCACGGCGTGGCGGGCGGAGCCGAAATCGAGCAGCACCGGCGTGCCGTCGGTGCGGATGTAGACGTTCTCCGGCTTGATGTCGCGATGCAGGAAGCCGGCCTTGTGGACCCGGCTCAGGCCGTTCATCAGCGGATAGAGGAATTCTCGGACCTCATCCTCGGGCAGCGGGCCGTCGCGCGCGAGGATCGCGGCGAGGCTGTCGCCGCGCTCGTATTCCATGACCAGGTACGCCGTGCTGTTGGCTTCGAAATACCGGTGCACGGCGACGATGTTGGAATGGTTGAAGGCCGCCAGCGTAAGCGCTTCCTGCTCGAAGCGCTGCAGCCCCCAGCTGAAATCCTCGGCATCCTCGGGCCCGGTCGGATGCACGGAGAAGACCGAGGGGTCGCGGGTGGCAAAGCCGGCCGGCAGATATTCCTTCATCGCCACCTGGCGTTCATTGGCAAGGTCGGTGGCGCGGTAGGTAATGCCGAAGCCGCCATGACCGAGGACGCCCTCAATACGATAGCCCTCCAACTCATAGCCGGTCGGCAGCGCGTTACGGTGTTCGATGGCCATTTTCGATGGGTGCCGTGGATCGCCTTACGAAGTTCCTAAACATGAGCACGCCGGCGCATTGCGCGGGCCCGCGCGTACATAACCATCATACGGACATTCGGTCCAGATTGCGGCGGGTGGTGCAATTCGGCCGAGATTTCCCGACTCGACCTATGCCTCGAAAAACCGCTCGAAAAAATCGTCCACCACGCCAAAAGCGTGCTCGTGGTGCTCAACGAACTCATCAGGCCAGACCAGTTCATTCTGTTCGTCCGCCAGAAGCATCATCGGCGCAAAAGCGTTTGGCAAGGCGGGCGACGACATTTCGTTCTGAGAATCGAAAAGCATCGCGATATCGAAAACCGCGTCTCCACACCGAGACCAGTTCTTTTTTTCTGGCACACCTGCTCCAGCTAGCTCGCGAGCGATGATCGCGGTAAGCGCATACTGAAATTCCATCACTTCTTCGTCGGAGAAGTATCGTACGGAAGATCCGCCATCCTTTTGGTTCTGATTCAAGTATCGGCCTGGAACAAGAACCGAGAGGTCCGGCAATAAAGCACCGAACACCGGTCGATATGATCTTTCATTCGTCGTGATGTTATGTGCGGAGTACAGTGCGCGAAAACTTGTAATCATTAGGTCCACGATCTTGGGCGCATTTCCGCTCTCCCGGCCAGACGCTTCATAGAGAATAGCGGACACACTTGAGACAAATGCATCGAAGTAGGTCTCGTAGTCCTGGCTGGTTGCCAAGTTCGTGTTGGAAGGCCCAATGTCCCCGGTGAACTCGCCAAGACGACTGCGCTCACTGCCGCCAAAGAGGCGGTGAAAAACTCCAAACATCTTTGCGGATTCCTCAATTGATCGACGCCAAGCAACATGCGATTTTGAGGGTTTCGCGTTAAGGTAAATTTAATCGAAACGCGGTCGGGCCGTCCAGTTGCCAGGATCGGTTTTCTTCGGGACCGGGTCGCAGGACGCCCCTCACTCCGCGCGCAGCTTGAAGCGCTGGATCTTGCCGGTGGCGGTCTTGGGCAGCTCGTCGACGAAGTTCCACCAGCGCGGATATTTGTAAGGGGCGAGGCTTGCCTTGACGTGCTCGTGGAGCTCGCTTTCCAGCGCCGCGCGGGTGTCGTCGGCGGCGGCCTCGGAGGTGTCCTTCAAGACGATCCAGGCCTCCGGCTTGATGAGCTCGTCTTTGTCGGCGCGGGCGACGATCGCGGCCTCCAGCACCTTGGGGTGTTCGATCAGCTTGCCTTCGATCTCGATCGGCGAGGTCCAGATGCCGCCGACCTTCATCATGTCGTCGGCGCGGCCCTCATAGATGTAATAGCCATCCTCGTCCTGTCGGTAGGTGTCGCCGGTGGAAAGCCAGTCGCCCTCGAGCATGGTTTCGGCGGTCTTCTCCGGCTTGTTCCAATACGCTCGCGCCGTCGAGTTGCCCCGGATCACCAACGTACCGGCCTCGCCCCGGGGCACATCCTTGCCGTCATCGCCGACGATCTTTGCCTCATAGCCGGGCACGATGTGGCCGCTGGTGCCGGGGCGCTGATCCTTGGGCTGGTTGGACATGAAGATGTGCAATGCCTCGGTCGAGCCGATGCCGTCGAGAATGATGAGCCCGGCCTTCTCCTTCCAGCGGCGGAAGATTTCGGCGGGCAGGGCTTCGCCGGCGGAGACGCAGTAGCGCACCGAGGAGAGGTCGGGTGTCGCGTTCTCCAGCATCGCGAGCTGGGCGGCGTAGAGCGTCGGCACGCCATAGTACAGCGTCGGCTTGAACGACTCGATGACCTCGAAGGTAAGCTCGGGCGTCGGCCGCGCCGCCGCCAGCACCGCGGTGCCGCCGGACCAGAGCGGAAAAGTCATGCCGTTGCCCAGCCCGTAGGCGAAGAACAACTTGGCGGCCGAAAAATGAATGTCGTCCTCGGTGACGCCGAGCACGTCGGTGGCATAAAGCTGGCAGGTCGTGGGGATGTCGCGCTGGAGATGAACGGCGCCTTTCGGACGGCCGGTGGAGCCCGACGAGTAGAGCCAGAAGGCGTCGCCGGTTGCGGTCGACGGCGCTGGCTCAAGCGCCATTTCGGCTTCGTTGATCAGCGAACGGACGGTTTTCTTGGCCCCTTCGGTCAGCAGAACGTGGCGCGGCTGTTTCTTCAGCTTCTCCAGCGCCGGATCGACCTCACCGGAAAATTCGGGCGAATAGGCAACGATGGAGGCGCCAGAATCCTCGATCATGTAGGCGTAGTCGTCGGCGCGCAGCAGGGTGTTGAGCGGCACCGGAACGATGCCGGCCTTGATCGCACCCCAGAAGAGATAGAAGAATTCCGGGCAGTCCTTCACGATCATCAGCAGCCTGTCGCCCGGCTTGGCATCGAGGCCGAGCAGAGCGTTGCCGCAGCGGTTCACCGAGCGGACCAGCTCCGAATAGGTGACCACATGACCGTCGACTGTGCGGATCGCAATCTTGGCGCCGCGGCCCTCGTCGACATGCCGGTCGATGAACGGCACCGCGACGTTGAAATTCTCCGAGAACTCGAGCCGCGCGCCTGCGCCGCCCGGCTTGCCCGGTACGACTGTGACCATGTGTTCGGCCATGGATTTCTCTCCCGCCTCCTTTGCGTTTTATCTCGCGCACCGCTTTGTCTATACGCCGTTGTGCTGGCGGTTGGAAGGTTGTGGGGGGCCGATAGAAAGGCGCGCGCTGCGGTTGGCCTTGATGCGCGTCAAGACGCTGGCCGGGCGTGGCATGGATGATAGAGTCCGCGGCCGATGGACCGAAAGGCGCGCGGATACGGGAGTGTTGCATGACAGTGGCGGTGTTGGAGCAGGCCGATTTGCGCGCTGCGGGATCTGACCGGGCAATCGCCTGGTGGCTCACGGGCGTGGCTGCCATGGTCTTCGCGATGGTGGTGCTGGGCGGGGTGACGCGGCTGACCGAATCGGGGCTCTCCATTGTCGACTGGAAGCCGCTTCTGGGCTCTTTACCGCCGCTCTCCGAGGCGGAATGGCAGGCACTTTTCGAGCGCTACAAACAGTTTCCGGAATACGCCAAGAAGAATGCCGGCATGGATCTGGCCGGCTTCAAGGCGATCTTCTGGCTGGAATATCTCCATCGCCTGTTCGGGCGGGTGATCGGGCTCGCTTTCTTCGTGCCCATGGTTTGGTTCTGGGTCCGGGGCCGGGTGCGGAGGGAGCTCAAGCCGCGGCTGGTTGGGCTCTTCATACTCGGCGGCATGCAGGGCGTGCTCGGCTGGGTCATGGTGAAGTCGGGTCTGGTCGACCGTCCCTCGGTAAGCCAGTACCGTCTGGCGGCGCATCTGGCGCTTGCGGTGCTGATCTACGCGGCACTGATCTGGACCGCCTGGGGGCTTTTCCTCGGCGCGCGTGGGTCAGGGGCCACAACGCCCGCGATACCCGCGCCGCGATGGTTGCGGTTTTTTGCGGTCTGCGTCTTCGTGCTGATCTGTCTGACGCTTGTTGCCGGCGCCTTCGTGGCGGGCCTCGATGCCGGGCTTATCTACAACACCTTCCCGCAGATGGGCGAAGGCCTGGTGCCGCCCGATTTGTGGGATCCCAAGATGGGGCTGCTCAATCTCTTCGAGAACCGGGTGACGGTGCAGTTCCAGCACCGGGTGCTGGCGATCGGAACGTTGTTCGCCGCATTCTTCTTCTGGAGTGGGGCGCGGGTTCTGCGCTTTCCGCCTGCCGACGGCACGCCGGGCCCACTTGAGCGCCTGGCGCCAGCCGATCGGCTCGCCTGTTCGACGCTGATGCTAGTGGCGGGGCTTCAGGCGCTGTTGGGCGTGGCGACGCTGGTCATGTTCGTGCCGGTCTGGCTGGGCGCGCTGCATCAGGCCGGCGCGCTGCTGCTGGTGACCGCCGGGCTGTGGGTGCTGCGGCGGTTTTATCCGGCAGGGTAGGGACTTAGGCCAACTGCTTTGCATCCTTGAAATTCGACATCACTTGCCCGCCGAAGAGCCGCGTCGCGGCGACTGACACTGCCTTTCGGTATCGAGGCGTGTCTGTCGCAGGGCAAGTTTCCATCGCATTTTTCCTGAACAGCCGAGCCGTGGAACGCCACGCTCATCGCATCGGTAGGATGTCGACTTGTATTCTACCTATTAATAGGTAGAATACACTCCCTACCGGGTCCGGCGCCGACCGGTAGCCAGACCGGCTCGCAACACAGATCAGGAGGGAGCAGAACTGATGTCAAAAGAGATGATGTGGTTGACGCTGACAGGGTTGATGACGGCATTGTTTTGGGTGCCCTACGTCCTCAACCGGATCGCTGTGCGCGGCTTGATGCCGGCCATGGGGTATGGCGGTTCGGACGCGAAGCCGCATTCACCCTGGGCAGAACGCGCCATGTCCGCCCACAAGAACGCGGTGGAGAACCTCGTCGTTTTCGCTGCGCTGGCGCTCGCCGTGGAGCTGACCAAATCGAACAGCGCGATCACGGCGCTGGCGTGCGCGGTCTACTTCTGGGCGCGGCTGGTACACTTCATCGTCTACACCGCCAAGATCCCGGTCGTCCGAACGCTGTCATTTGCGGTCGGTTGGGCCGCCGTCGTAGCGCTTGCGCTGGCGCTGCTGAAAGTGATCTGAGGGGTTGAGGTGAGCGGCACTCGCGACGCCATTCTCGACGTGGTGGAGGAGCTGATCGAAACGCGCGGCTATAACGGCTTCAGCTATAGCGACATAGCAGAGCGGATCGGCATTCGAAAAGCCAGCATCCACTACCACTTCGCGACCAAGGCGGATGCTGGCGCCGCGTCGGTGGCGCGCTATGCGGAGCGGATTGAGGAGGCGATCGGGGACGCCCTCGCCTCCCCGTCGCCCGACTATTGGGCGATCCTCGACGCCTATGTTCAGCCGTTCGCCGCGTTTGCCGACAGCGGCTCGCGCATCTGTTTGTGTGGTGCGCTGGGCGGCGAATTCGGCGCGCTGCCGGAACCCATCCAAGCGCGGGTCGCGGCGTTCTTCCGGGAGCACGAGGCATGGCTGGCGCAGCTCTTTGCCGCGGGCCGGGATGACGGGGCCTTCGCATTCGCGGGTGATCCGATAGTGCTGAGCAAGACCTACTTCTGCGCGTTTCAGGGCGCGCTGATGGTTCAGCGGGCCACTGGCGACCCGAGCCAGCTGCGCGACTGCATGCGTTCGTTGACCGAGGCGCTGAACAGCGCGGCATAGAGCATTTTCCGTTCAGCGGGCCGGAGCCGAGCCGCCGAAAGTGGAAAACGCTCCAGCGTTGCCGTCGGTTGATCCCGCCGGCCTCAGGTGGCCCGCGTGCCGTTCCTGAATTTCGGCATTACGCGCTCGGAGAACAAGCGCATCGAGGCGGCGGCCGCTGCGCCCGAGATATCGTGGAAGTTGACCTGCATCGAGGCGCTCTCGAAGTGCCCGACGGTGCGTAGGTAGTCGGCGATCATGTCGGCGATCTCGTCGGGGGCGCCGACCCAGGCGATGCCCTTGTCGTATTGCGACTGGAAGGTCTCGGCCTGGAGGCCTGCGATCATCTTGTCGTAGCCGGGATAGTCGGCGCTCGCCGAGCCCTCGGTCCAGGCCGAGGCGGCGGCGACCAGCGCGGCAAGATAGCCCTCGAGCGCCGGCGCGCCGACCGCGAAAGCCTCCTCGCGCGTGGCCGCGCAGTACATCGCGAAGGACAGCATCATGCGGCCCTCGCCCGGATGGCCGGCCGACTTCCAGGCCGCGCGGTAGATGCCCATGAGCTCGGTCATCTTCTCGCCGGCGAGCGGGATCGCCATCACGAAATAGCCGTTGCGTCCTGCCGCTTCGAACGACTCCGGCGTCGCAAAGGCGGCGATCCAGATCGGCGGATGCGGCTGCTGCACGGGGCGGGGCAGGGAGGTGACGTCGCGGAAAGCATGGAACTGGCCCTCCGACGTCACCTTCTCTTCGGCGAGCAGGCGGCGAACCTGGTCGACGCCCTCGGTGAAGCGGGCGCGGCTCTCGTCGAGGTCGCGGCCGAAGGCGACAAACTCGTGCGGCAGGAAGGCGCGGGCGAAGCCGATATCGAGCCGGCCGCCCGAAAGCGCGTCGAGCATGGCGAGCTCGCCGGCGAGCTTGAGCGGGTTGTTGAAGATCGGCAGCACCGCACCGGTGACCAGCCGCGCGCGGCGCGAGCGCTGGGCGGCGGCGGCGAGGAAGACAGCCGGGTTGGGACTGTAGCCGCCATAGGGCTCGAAGTAATGCTCGACCGTGCGGACGTGTCCGAAGCCGAGCTCGTCTAGCAGATCGACCAGCGACAACGCCTCGGCGAAGTAAGTGTCCGCCGGCTTTTCGTCCGGACCGACGCTGGGAAAGAAGTTGAGGCCGAAATCCATTGTCGTGCTCACCACCAAGGCTGTCAGGCACCGACGCCGATCAGCTTGTCGAGCAGATCTTTGTCGGATTTCAGTGTCTGGCTTTCGCCGTCATAGGTAATCCGCCCGCGATCCAGGACCACGGTGCGGTTTGAGAACTCAAAGGCGATGCGCGTGTTTTGCTCGACCAGGATCAGCGTGATGCCGCCGCTTTCGCGCAGCCGGCCGAGGATGCGAACCAACTCCTCGACGATGATCGGCGCCAGACCTTCGGACGGCTCGTCCATCAGCAGCACCGAGGGGTTCGTCATCAGCGCCCGTGCGATCGACAGCATCTGCTGTTCGCCGCCGGAAAGCTGATTGCCCATATTGTCGCGGCGATCGGCGAGGTTGGGAAAGAGATCGAACACCGCCGCCTCGGTCCACGGACCGGACGTTTCGCCGATCGTCAGGTTCTCCATCACCGTGAGCGAGGGGAAGATCTCGCGCTCCTGTGGCACATAGCCGATGCCCGAGGTTGCGCGCTTGTGCACCGCAAGCCGGGTGATGTCGCGGTCGCCCAGACGAATTGTCCCGCCATGCAGCGTCGTGTGCCCCATGATGGTGTTGAGCAAGGTCGATTTGCCAACGCCGTTGCGCCCGACGATCGAAAGGCTCTGGCTGGCCTCGACGCTGAGGGTCACGTCTTCGAGGACATGCGTCGGGCCGTAGCCGGCCGACACGCCAGCAAGAGCAATCGCTTCAGCCACGAGCCTGCTCGCCCAGATAGACCGCCCTAACCTCGGCGTTGTCGGCGATCTCGTCAGGTGTTCCGGTGATGAGGACGGCGCCGCTGACCAGCACGGTGATGCTGTGCGCGAACCGGAATACGACGTCCATGTCATGCTCGATGATCAGCACCGCGACTTCGGGCGGCAGCCCGGCGACCGCGTCAAGCAGGATATGGCTCTCCGCCGAGGGCACGCCCGCCGCCGGCTCGTCAAGCAACAGCACCTTCGGCTCGAGCGCCAGGGCAATGGCGATCTCGACCAGCCGCTGGCGGCCATAGGGCAGCTCGGCGATCGTCGTGCGCGCATCGTCGCCGAGCTTCAGCATCTCCATCAGACGCACCGCTTCGGCGACCACATCGGGCCGGGCGCCGGCAGGCCGGAACATCAATCCCGCCACGCCCATGTGTTCGGAAACCGCCAAGTACAGGTTCTCCAGCACGGTGAGCCCGCCGAACAACGTGTTGATCTGGAAGGTGCGGGCGATGCCGCGCTTGACCCGTTCGGCCTGGGCCAAGGCGGTGATATCTTTTCCACCGAGCAGCACATGGCCACTATCGGGCTTCAGCACGCCGGTGATCAGATTGACGAAGGTCGTCTTGCCCGCGCCGTTGGGGCCGATGATGGCGTGGCGGGCGCCGGGCTGAAGCGCGAAATCGATATCGTTGGCAACCACCAGCGCACCGAACGCCTTGTGCAGATCGCGGGTCTCGAGCGCCGGCTGGCTCATGCGGTCCTGCCCGCCGTCCTGCCGGATCGGGACGCAAACACGGACTCGAAGATGCCCAGCAATCCGCGCGGTGCGAAGAGGACGGTCAATACAAGGGTAAGGCCGACGGTGAGCTCCCAATAGGGCGGATCGGTTCCCAGAACATGCTCGGTGAAATTCTCAAGAATTGTGAACACGGTGGCGCCAATGAAGGCGCCGTAAAGACGGCCCGTGCCGCCGAGAATGATCATGATGAGGACGTTGCCGGCAAGCTCGAACTCGTAGACCCCGATCGTGATATTGCCCTGGACCTGGACGAAGATCGCGCCCGCGACCCCCGCTATGGCCGCCGAAATGACATAGACCACGAGCTTGCGGCGGAAGACCGGCGAGCCAACCGCGTGCATTCGGTCGACGTTCTCGCGGATACCAATCAGAGCCCGGCCGAAAGGCGCGTGCACGATTGTTCGGATCACCAGGAAACCTGCGAAAAGAATGACAAGCGCATACCAGTAGTTGACGCCGTACCAAACCGCATCGAACTCGAAGAGGCCGAGGATCGCATCGTTGGAAAAGTTGATGCCGTCAAAGCCGCCGGTGAAGGTGACTTCCTCGCCGCCGATTTTTATGACGTCCAGATCCTTGGCGAGTTCGTAAAGCATGATCGAGAACGCCATGGTCAGCATCAGCAGCGTCAGCCCGTGCGTGCGCAGGATGATCCAGCCGGAGATGACACCGAGAATCGCCGCCATCACCGCCGCCGCCAATAGCGCGCTCAACGGCTCGCCCCAGCCATTGTTGGCGAGCAGCGCCGCGGTATAGGCGCCGGTCCCGAAAAAGGCCGTGTGGCCCAGCGAAACGATCCCGGCATAGCCGACGATCAGGTCGAGCGAGAGCGCGAACATGATCATCACGAGGATCTGTGTCGCCAGCAGCCGGTAGCCCGGGAAGGCGAAGAACACCGCGATTGCTATGACCCAGGGCAGCACCTCGTACCAGCGGAACCGGTGTCCGCGCATGAGGTCCTGGGCGGCGGCGGTGTTGAGCCCGGCATGCTGTTGGCTTGGCACCGGGTTAGGCCCTTCCGAACAGGCCTTGCGGCCGCCACAGCAGGACGACGAAGGTCACCAGATAGATGAAGAACGAACCGCCCTCGGGCAGGAAGTACTTGCCGGCGAAGTCGATGATGCCGAGCAGCAGCGCGGCAAAGAAGGTGCCGCGGATATTGCCGAGGCCGCCCACGGCGACCACGATCAAAAAGAGCACCAGGTACTCAAAGGCAAAAACCGGTTTGAGGCCACCGACGATCTGAATGCCGAGGCCGCCGCCGATCGCCGCCATGCCGCTGCCGAGCGCGAAGGTGAGTGTGAAGAGGCGGGCGGTGTTGATGCCGCAGGATTGCGCCATGCGGCGGTTGTCGACCGCGGCGCGGATCTGCGCGCCGATGCGGGTGCGCTCCAGCCCGTAAAAGAGGGCGGCGGCGATGACCGCTCCGGCGCCGATCATGAAGGCGCGGTAGACCGGGATGCGCTTGAAGCCGAGGTCGAGATCGCCCGTTAGAATGGGTGGAAGCTGTATGTTTTGGGGGTTGTTGCCCCAGACGAAGGTGACGAGCGCGACCGACGCGAAGACGATGCCGATGGTCAGCAGGACCTGGTCGAGTTCGGGCCGGTTGTAGAGGCGCCGGTAGAGCAGAAGTTCCATGACCGCGCCGAGCGCCGCGACGGCGATGAAGGCGATGACGAGGGCGGCCAGATAAGGCACGCCGACGGGCACAACCAGCTTCACCGTCAGATAGCCGCCGACCATGGCGAAGGTGCCATGGGCCAAGTTGACGAACCCCATGAGACCCATGGTGATCGAGAGACCGACGGAGATAATGAAAAGCAGCATCGCATAGGCAATGCCGAAGACCAGAATGGTCGTTATCGTATTGACCGCGTCTTCCATTGTGGTCTCTTGCGCCGCCGCGGTCCCGCCCTTGGCCAGCGGCGTGCCCCCCAAAACAAACGTCTGCACCTGCTCTGGTGAGGGAAATCAGCCGGCCGCGTTGGAACGGCCGGCTGTCTCCGACGAAACCGAAATCAGCGTCGTTGCGGCGGGTCGTCTACTTGCCGCACTTGCCGATCTTCAGTTGCTTGCACATGTCTTTCACGGCCCGGAAGGTCCGCAAGACCTTGTGCCGCAACACACCGTTATCGTTGTAGACCTCCGAGACGTAGATGTTCTGCACGATGTCGCGCGTCACCCGATCGATCATGATCGGGCCGCGGGGACTGTTGTGCTTCCAGCCACGTAGCGATGCGATCGTGCCCTTTGCAGTCAGGCGCTTGCCCTTCGCGGCCCGATC
>Ga0209633_10002421_pt1 | contig 18019 bp, 10 predicted proteins | sample Cruoilmetagenom1_FD_187290 | JGI IMG/M metagenome (GOLD analysis project Ga0209633, IMG submission 187290) | Oil polluted marine microbial communities from Coal Oil Point, Santa Barbara, California, USA - Sample 1 (SPAdes) (version 2) | ecosystem: Environmental > Aquatic > Marine > Oil seeps ... | reverse complement strand
GACAAATTAGCATCGAAAATATTGTATATATCTCATGCGATTCTTATTTAATATCTGTCCACTTTTTCAATCAAAAAAAACCTGAAATATTTTCAAAATCATTAAAAGATATTGAAAAAGAATTATCGGGTTTCCATTTTTTACGAATTAACAGAAATGAACTTATTAATATGAGATATTTTAAATCTTATCATGATAATGGATCAAAAAAGATAACATTATCTACTGGTATAACTTTATCTATTTCAAGAAGAAAATGGGCTGCTATAAAAAATAATTTTTAATACTAAAATTTACACAAAGAACAGCGCCACTACTAATCTTGCTGCAAAGCCTATGGCAGCAAGCCAGGTAATTTTTTTTACTAATAACAATAAAATTATTATCTTTAATGTTCAACAAAACCCTATGAAAAAAATTGCATTTATTTTAGTATTATTGGCATACACTACTTGTTTTGCACAATCTACTATTGAAGGTTATATATTTGACAAAACAATAAAAACACCACTACCATATGCAACTATTAAACTTATTAGTATTGAGAAATATACTATTTCAAATGAAGATGGTAAATTTAAAATAGAAGGTAAATTTACCAATGATTCTATTGAAGTAACTTATATCGGCTTTAAATCAAAAAAAGTACCTGCATCCTATTTTATAAAAAGCCCTAAACTTTATCTTGACCCAATTATTTCAGATCTAGAAGAAGTAATTGTCGTAGCTGATAAAGATTATGCGTATAATTTACTAAATAGCCTGATTCAAAAATATCATAAAAAACGATCTACAACCGAAAGTAAAGCTTTTCTTTCCCTTACCTCATCTGCCAGAAACACTCCTATTGAACAAATTGAAGGTTTTTATAGTAGTAAACAAAATTTGTCAAATGGTATTATAGATTTGAAAATAAAAAGTGGACGATTTGGTCAAAATAAAGCGTTCTCATTTTATAGCTTAGATAATACTACTATTCTTAGAGACTTTAAATTATTTAATAATGGCAGTCAGATATTACCATTGTATCCAGGTAATATGACGTTAAGTTCTATTAAAAGAAAATATATCGTAAAAGTTGATGATTGTAATTCTTGCAACGGTCAAGAGATGCTAATCTCGTTTGTGCCTAAAAAGTTTAACGGAAGATTATTTTTTGGTAAAATTTTATTTAATAAAGAAAAGTTAGGTATTAAAAAGATAGAGTTAGGTATTAAAGACCCTATAACAAAAGGCTTGTCTGCTATTACCGAAAAAGATGTTATAATACCTAAAGATATTCAGTTAAATATTGTATTTAATCCCATTGATATTGATAAAATTCAGTATTTAGACTTTAGCTTTAAGCTGAATTACGATTATGGAAATACTACCGAAATTATTAAATCTCATTCCTTTTTATATTTTTATGATTATAACAACTCCTTTGAGGAACCTTATTTTACAAAGGCTATAGATTTTAATAATGATTATGATAAAATAATAGCGTTGCAGGCTACAGACAGTTTTTGGGATTCTAATTACCAGTTTCCTAAAAGTTATAATGAAAAAAGGTCAATGAATTTTATGAAAAAATTTGGCTATTTAATTAACTATGACAATACAATTCCTACAGATTATATCAAATATATTAAACCTTCTGTTATTTCTTGGAGTAAGTATAACCGTCTTGAATGGGAAATTATAAAACAGGATTTAGAGACAAACAACGAAATAAGTAAGGATGCGAAATATAGCTATGGATCTACCCGAGAGGTTGATAAAATCTCTCATTCTATCTCTGATTTGAAAAATAAAAAAATCAATTCAAGTGCTAGTGAAAAATATAATTTTAGTTATCTGGTAGACCATCATAAAAATAAAAACCAATTTATCATTCGTACCCTATTTGATAGAAATTCTTCTTACTGTATAGATACTCGCTCAAAAAATAAATTAATCTATCTTAATTTAATTTTTGATATTTACGAATACTATAGACAAGGCTCAGAAGATCAGGTCACAGATAAAATGACCTTTGAACAAGTAAAAGAGATCTGTAAAAAACAATTTGAAGAGGCTTCTGTAACGGTAGAAAAAATGAAAAACGAAACTAATTCTGGTTTAAATTATCAAAATTTAATTCGTTGGAATAGTAAAGTAAAATCTAAATTAGATATTGATAATTTTATGCTTATCTCAAACCATAAATAGTTATGAAAAACATTAAATTATTTCTGTTCTTGTGTTTTGTAATTAATTATTCTTTTATCTTTTCTCAAGAGAATATCTCCAAAATTATTGTTAATCCTTTTCAAAAAGAAGCTTTATTAAGAGAAAAAGTCTTTATTCATATCAATAAAACTATTTATTTCACTAATGAGAATATCTGGTTCACAGCTTATGTCTCTGAAGACAGTAAGAATAAACCGTCTAACTATACCACCAATCTTCATGTCAATTTATTAAATACTAAAGGAGATATTATTGATAGTAAAAAAATATTTATTAAAAATGGTACTGGTTATGGTAATTTCTTGATAAATGAAAAACATCCTTCTGGCAAATTCTATATTCAAGGGTTTACCAATTTTATGAATAATTTTGGAAAAGAAAATGTTTTTATTCAAGAAATTGATATCATTAACCCTGCTATTAAAAGTGAAATTACTCAAAATAAAAGCACTAATAATTATGATGTTCAGCTATTTCCTGAAAGCGGTTATTTATTAGAAGATACGCAGAACATTGTAGGAATAAAAGCTTTAATTAATGACAAAGGGTATCCTTTTACAGGACGAATTGAAAATTCTAAAGGCATAGAAATCACAACTTTTAAAGGAAACTTTTTAGGAATGAGTAAATGTGAATTTTTTTATTCAAAAAACGAAACATATACTGCAGTGATAAATATAAATAACACCACTCAAAAAATTAGTTTGCCCAAAGCAAATAGTACAGGTATTATTTTTAGTATTAATAATAAAAATACTGACAAGATAAAACTAACACTAAAAACTAATAAAGAAACACTACCAACATTAAACGATGAAAGTCTGGCAATATTAGTTTATAGAAATAATTATATCTCAGAGGCTGTTACCCTATCTCTTAAAAATAATCAACAAATAACACAAGAATTATATTTTGATAAAAGTAAAATGTTACATGGGGTTAATATTATTACTTTATTTAAAAATAATCAGCCGATTGCCGAACGTAAATTTTTTATTGAAAGATCAAATCAACAAACTGCTATCTTAATTGAAAAACTAAAAACAGTAAACGATTCTATAAATTTTAAAATTCAAACAATAAATTCAAAAAACAAAGCTGTTGACTCTCAACTAAGTATTTCTGTATTACCTAAAGATTCTAAAGCCTTTTCTGAGAAACAAAATATTAAAAGTGCTTTTTTATTATCTCCATATATAAAAGGGAATATCGAAAATATTACTTTTTATTTTAAAAATACCAATCCTAAAGAAAAAGAGTTCTTAGATCTACTTTTACTTAATCAAGGATGGAGTGCCTATACTTTAGAAGAAAAAATCAAAGAAATAAATCCTACCGAACAGTTCCTTTTTGAACAAGGGTTTACACTACATGGGAATGTGAAAAAAAATATGAAAGGTTATGATATAAGTATCATATCTAATAAAAATAGAGTAACTGCTTTTACTAAGTTTAATAAAAATAATGACTTTTCGTTTGAAAATATTTATGCTTATAAAAATGATTCTATAAGAATGGCTTTAATAAAAAAGGATCAGCCTTTGATGAAACCTAAAGAGGTAGTTTTTATAGTACCAAAACCCGAAAATCTAAATTTCTCTTACTTAACAAATCAATTTAATTATAAGAATATTATTGAAAACAAACCAATATCAAATCTTAAAAACTATACTGACTTAAATGAAATACGATATGTCGACCCTATAGCAGAACAATTAGATGAAGTCGTCTTAAAAACTTTGGCCAAAAGAGAGGAAACTATTTATGAAAAGGAAATGAATTTAGCATATAAACGCAACGTTCTGGCTCCTAGCTTTTATCAAAATAAAAAAGTAACAGAACAAATGGAACAAAACTACCACACTATATTTGAGTATTTTTGGAGTTTAGGTTTTATTAAAACTGCTGATGATGGTTCTTTTTTTATTACGCTTAGAAATGCTCCTGCCACACTTACGGCTTTATTAAAAAATCCAGACGGAACATTCCCTCCTACAATTTTTATAGATAATTTAGCCATAAAAAGAGAAGGAAATATTGAAATGTTAAGACAAATCAATACAACGGATATTGATGAAATTTTGATAAATCGCTTAGGTGCTGGAGGTGGTCTTCAAGGTGCTGGAGGTATTATTAAAATTTATCTTAAAAAAGGAGGTCATCAATATTTTGAAGAAGAATCTCAAAAATTATATAAAGAACTCATATTACTTACGGGTTTTGATAAAGCAAAGACCTATTTTAAACCTCAATACAACCTCAATTCTAAGGCATCTTTTAACTGGACAGAAATAGATTGGAAATACTCGGTTCAAACCAATGAAAAAGGTGAAACATTTATTAAAGTTCCTGTCAATGAATTTTCAAACGAATTTCAGTTTATTATCAATGGTTTTTCTAATAATGGTTTACTATTTTATGATATCTATACTACAGGAAATGATGATTTTTAATATTTTATCTTACAATAATTTCTTAATTAATTTGGAAGTTAACCATGACCAGTAATACTTAGTGTTTTCTACACAAAAAACAGTGCTACTACAAAGCCGGCAGCAAAACCTATAAATGCCAGCCAAGTAATTTTTTTAAGATACCAAATAAAATCTATTTTTTCCATACCCATGGCAGCAACACCGGCAGCTGAACCTATGATCAACATACTACCACCTGTACCGGCAGAGTAAGCTATTAAATGCCATAAACTATGATCTATCGGATAAGTATACATTCCCATAGAAGCCGCCACTAAAGGTACATTGTCAATGATTGCCGATAATACTCCTAATATGGCAACAACTATATTTTGATCTGGTATGGCTCCATTCAATAGTTCTGCAACATAACGTAAGGTACCCATTTGAACTTCCTGACCTTCTATCATAATGCTGCCATACACCATAGATTCTAACGCTGCAACTGCCATTAAAATACCTAAGAAAAATAAGATACTTGACATTTCTATTCTTGATAAAGCCTGATGTGCCGAGTATAAATGTTTACGCTCTTCAGTAAAATCTTCTTCAGGATGTATATATTCAGAAACCAACCAAACAACACCAAGTGCTAACATCATTCCTAAATAGGGAGGTAGGTGTGTTAGGGTTTTAAAAATAGGTACCGAAACGATCATTCCCAATCCTAAAAACAGCATAGTTTTACTACTCAATAATGATTTTTCTTCTTCATCATAATCATTAGTATCTACTTCAATATTACCTCTAAAAGCAGGTAGCATTGAAGCAATGAACGTTGGTATTACCATACAAACAATTGAAGGTATTATTAATTTTACAACCAAAGCACCTGCAGATACTCGTTTGCCTATCCAAAGCATTGTAGTTGTTACATCACCTATAGGTGACCATGCGCCACCAGCATTAGCTGCCACCACGATCATCCCCGCATACCATAAACGATCATTTTTATTAGGTATCAACTTTCTAAGTAATGTTACCAAAACTATTGTAGCCGTTAAATTATCAATAATTGCGGATAATATAAATCCTAAAATGGCCATTATCCATAACAGCGTTTTTTTACTTTTTGTTTTTATCCAATTTTTCAATACATCAAAACCACGATGTAAATCTATAATCTCAACAATGGTCATAGCGCCAATAAGGAATACTAAAATCTCAGCTGTTTTACCTAAATGGTGTAATAATAAATTCGTAAAACCTTCTTCTGCATGTTCATTGTCATGACCACCTAAAAAACTAAATACATTTTCATGACCATCAATTACGTTGAACATTCCCTCATGAAATCCAACTGCAAGCAATGCCCACATTATCGCCGCCATCAATAGTGCAGGGACAGTTTTATCCATTTTTAACGGATGTTCTAAAGTGATACCAATGTACCCGAAGATAAAAACGAAAATTATTAAAGCGATCATAGTTTGGTTTTAGTTGGGTTAAATATATGAAATAAAAATTTCTTCAAACCTCGAACTTCTTTAAACAATCTTTTGAAATTTTTATTTTGGATCCTGAAATAAGTTCAGGATAATAATTTATCTGAAACCTTGATAAACATCAAGGAGTAATTTTCGAATTAAATTAATTGTTCCAATGCTATTTCAAAAGCAGTTTTACAAACATCTGTTTTATAAGGATGTTGTTTATACACTTTCTCCAAAGCATGCTTAATTGTACTAGAAGTATCTTTAAAAATAGCTTCATCCCTCATGGGCAATTCTACCCTACTTTCCATCAAATATGCAAAGACTCTCGCAATTCCACAATTAGAAATAAAATCTGGCAATAAACTTGTTTTTGTATCCGTATATTCCATAATAGGACCAAAAAATATTTCCTTATCGGCAAAAGGAACATTTGCGCCAGGTGAGATCACTTCTAATCCGGATGCTATCATTCTAGATATTTGTTCTTTTGTTACCAATCTTGATGCTGCCGCAGGAATAAAAATTTCTGCTGGTAAAGACCAAATTCTTTTATTCATTTCATCAAAAGAGATCATATCTTCAGCTACTAATTTATTACCACGTTTGTTCAAAAACATTGACCTCACTTCATCTGTGCTAAATCCATCTTCATTTATCACCCCACCAGATCGATCAATAATCCCTACTATTTTTGCACCTAATTGATTTAAATAATACGCAGCTGCAGAACCTACATTACCGAAACCCTGAACAATGGCACGTTTTCCTCTTATATCACCTCCAAAAATATCATAATAATGTTTTACGGCCTCAGCTACCCCATAGCCCGTTAGCATGTCGGCGACCGTATATTTTCTTGACACTTCGGGTGTATAATTCGGATCTTCAATAACTTTTATAACACCATGTCTTAACTGACCGATCCTATTAATTTTTTCAGATTCCGTAGGTTTAAAATGTCCATTAAAAACACCTTCTTGAGGGTGCCAAATTCCTGAATTTTCGGTAAGTGGAATGACATCATGAATCTCGTCAACATTCAAATCACCACCTGTACCATAATAATATTTTAATAGTGGCGATACTGCTTTATACCATCTTTCTAAAACACCTCTTTTTCTAGGGTCATTAGGATCAAAATTAATTCCCGATTTTGCGCCTCCAATGGCGGGACCTGAAACGGTAAATTTTACCTCCATCGTTTTTGCTAGGGACAATACCTCATTCATATCCAGCCCTTTACGCATTCTTGTACCTCCACCGGCAGCACCTCCTCTTAGGGAGTTAATAACTGTCCAGCCTTCAGCTTCTGTTTCTTGATCTTTCCAATGAAAAACAATCTCTGGTTCTTTATTTTCGTATTTTTTAAGTAATTCTTTCATCTATTTTTTATTAACGAATAGTATTAAATATACAAACTACGGTATGAAAATGGCTCCTGAACAATGGTCTTTTGTTGCACCTGTCACACTCTTTAGACAATTAACTCTATTTTCAACACGTAACAATCCTAAAAAAGCAAAAATCAATGCTTCTTTAAAATCAATTAGTTGAGTTGCAGGTAAAGTTATCTTTTGTTTTAAATAAAACTCAATTCTTTGCATTAAAAAATCATTAAATGCACCACCGCCTGTAACTAAAATGCTAGAATCTTTTTTAATTATACTAGAAATTTGAAAAGCTACATGTTCAGTAAATGTCCTCAATATGTCTTTAATATCTATCTGATAAGAATCTATCAAAGGATTTACAAATTCTAACACCCATTCCAATCCCAATGATTTTGGAGGGTTTTGATGATAGAATTCAAGTGCATTCAATTGCTCAAATAACGCTTTATTAATTTTACCGGCGGATGCTATCTGACCCTTATCATCAAATTCAAACCCTAATTTATTTACATAATGGTTCAGTACAATATTAACCGGACAAATATCAAAAGCAATACGCTTGTTGTCTTCCTTAAAGGAAATATTTACAAAACCACCTAAATTCAAGCAATAATCATAATCATCAAACAATAACTCATCACCAATTGGCACCAATGGGGCACCTTGTCCGCCAAATCTTACATCTTGTGTTCTAAAATCACATATAACTTTTAATTGAGTAACATCAGCAATAACTTGTCCGTTACCAATTTGCAAAGTATAACCTTCTTCAGGTTTATGAAAAATAGTATGACCATGTGAAGCAATAAAATCAATATTAGAAATGTCATTTTCATCGATAAACTGATTGATCAAACTACCCAAATAATTGCCATACTTAATGTCTAAATTTATTAATGATTTCTCGTCAGTGTTAAAAGCATTTTGTAAAGTTAACTTCCATGTATCATCATACTTATAAATGCATGCTTTTAAAATTTTAAAGTTATAAGTTCCATTATAATCGAATGTTGCATAACAAATATCTACCCCATCTAAAGATGTTCCACTCATTATACCCAAACAATACTTTTTTTGACTATTCATTATTTCGTAAAAATACTATAAGATTTTTATAAATTCCGTATCTTTGAGCGCTTATTTAATGTATTAACAAACAATTTTTCAATAGTATGGATTTTAATCTTACCGAAGAACATATAATGATTCGAGATGCGGCTCGTGATTTTGCACAAACTGAATTATTACCAGGCGTTATTGAGCGTGATGAAAAGCAAGAATTTCCTCATGAACAAGTTAAAAAAATGGGAGAGCTTGGTTTTCTAGGCATGATGGTAGATCCCAAATATGGAGGTGGTGGAATGGACACCATTTCTTATGTATTGGCCATGGAAGAAATTTCTAAAATTGATGCTTCTGCTTCTGTAGTGATGTCTGTGAATAATTCTTTGGTTTGTTGGGGATTAGAAGCATACGGAACTGAAGAGCAAAAACAAAAATATTTAACAAGATTAGCTACCGGTGAAATTATTGGTGCTTTTTGCTTGAGTGAACCTGAGGCCGGAAGCGATGCCACTTCTCAAAGAACGACTGCAATAGATAAAGGTGACCATTATATTGTAAACGGAACTAAAAACTGGATAACCAATGGAGGAAATGCCAGTGTTTATTTAGTAATTGCTCAAACTGATACTGACAAAGGGCATAAAGGAATCAATGCCTTGATTATTGAAAAAGGAATGGAAGGTTTTGAGATTGGTCCTAAAGAAAACAAATTGGGTATTCGGGGTTCTGATACACACTCATTATTATTTACCGATGTTAAAGTACCAAAAGAAAATAGAATTGGCGAAGATGGTTTCGGATTTAAATTCGCCATGAAAACCTTGGCCGGAGGCCGAATAGGTATTGCTTCACAAGCCTTAGGTATAGCTTCTGGCGCTTATGAATTGGCCTTACAATATTCAAAAGAACGTAAAGCTTTTGGGAAAGAAATAAGCAAACACCAAGCCATCGCCTTTAAATTGGCAGATATGGCAGTTGAGATTGAAGCTGCAAGACATTTATGTATGAAAGCTGCCTGGGATAAGGACCAACATAATAATTATGATTTATCTGGAGCTATGGCAAAATTATATGCAGCTGAAATGGCAATGCGAGTAACCGTAGAAGCTGTACAGATTCATGGTGGTTACGGGTTTGTAAAAGAATACCATGTCGAACGATTAATGCGAGATGCAAAAATTACACAGATCTATGAAGGTACTTCTGAGATACAGAAAATTGTGATCTCCAGGAGCGTACTTAAAGATTAAAATAGCAAAAGACAAATTTTAAATTCCAATCTCTGTCATTGCGAGGAGCCTAACTGAATGATTGAATTTAGTTTTATTTAGTTGCAACGCGGCAATCTTTTTGTTTGAAATTAATTAGTGTGTTCAGAATTTTTTAATATAATCGAATACAGTTGCAATCCAGAAGAAGGCGCTATACTTTTTAATGGTTTTCTATCATTATCTTCTTTTAAAGATTCTTTTATAAAATCTATAGTTAATTGTTCTTTTCCCAATTGAAATAAAACACCCATCATCAATCTAATCTGGTAACGTAAAAAACCTTTCCCTTTAACTCTTAAAACATAACTTCTTTCGGGAAAAAAATTAGCCGTGTATATATTATTTTCAATAATCTCACAATTGGCAATTGTTCTTTTAAAAATAGTTTTCTCGGAAGGTTTTGTACAATACTTATGAAAATAATGTTCTCCTTCAAAAAGCTTAGCCCCCTTTTTCATGTGTTCTATATTTAAATCTTCTTCAAGGCCTACTATAAAAGGAGCGGCAAAAGGATGATTTTTTTTTCCAAATGAAAAAAAATATAAATATTCTTTCATCTTAGGCGCTTGAATGATATTAAAACTTTTACTCACTTTCTTCAAAAAGTTAGCTTTTATATCATTTGGTAGATTTGAATTTAGCTTATCTAAAAAAACAGATTTATCAATAGGCTCATTTACAAAAAGTTGAAAAATATACATATTTGCAGATACCTTAGCATCTGTCCTCCCCACTCCAAGCGTTTTAAAACTGTGATGATCAAAAACAAAGAATAATGTTTTGTCTATCATTTCATGGATTGTCTTAACATTGGTTTGTTTTTGCCATCCATGAAAGCGAAAGCCTAAAAATTGTATTGTAATAATATATGAAGATTTATATTGCATAATGTCAAAACTACAATAAAATCAGAATCGATATTGGCAAAATTATCCTATTATTTCAATAATTAAAGGTTCATATAAATAAAAATATCATTTTTTTTCTTAAAAATGCATTTTTATGATATTCTAAAAATATAAATATATTTTTATCAATACCCTTTATTTGATATATCTATTCATATATAAATTATCATTATATAATTATATACCCTATTTTTTTAAGGGTATAATTTAAATAATTGGTAAATATTAATAACTCACCCCTGTTATTTGAAAATTTTCTATATATATTTGACCGCTTTAAGAAATTATAAACAATAACTAAAAGCAAATCAACATGAAAAAAACAAAATATTTATTATTCTTGCTAGTATTTTTAATAAGTTTAACAACCTTATCTCAAGAAGAAGAAAAAAAGGAAGAAGAAAAAAAATTCTCATTTAATGGAAGTGTAGATGCATATTATCGAGCAAATTTAAATGCTCCAAATGATGAAGATGCTGTTGCGCCCGGCTCATCTTTTGCAAATTTACCAGGCTTTGCGTTAGGTATGGCAAATCTTGTTGCAAGCTATGAAGGTGAAAAAGTAGGTTTTGTAGCCGATTTAGTATTTGGCCCTAAAGGAGAAGATGCCGTTTTTGGATCGCCATTATATGAAGCTTTTAAAGGAGGCAACGGTGGTAGCTCTCAAATTTTGAATCAATTATATGCCTATTGGAATGTAAGCGAGTCTGTTACATTAACAATAGGAAATTTCAATACTTTTTTAGGGTACGAAGTAATCTCTCCTACTGCAAATTTTAACTATAGTACGTCTTATCTGTTCTCTTACGGTCCATTCAGCCATACAGGATTAAAAGCAGATTTTGCTTTATCAGATGATTTTAGCTTAATGCTAGCTGTTATGAATCCAACTGATGCAACCGAGTTCAATCCAAATGGAAAATATGCATTTGGCGCACAACTTGGGTATGCCGATCAATTCTTAAATTTCTTATTAGATGATGGCGCTTATGAAATAGATTATACAGGAGGTGTAAATTTATCTGAAAAATTCTTTTTGGGCATTAACGCAGCACTATATGACAATGGCGAAAGTGGTGATGCCAAGACAGGGTTTGCAGGTGTTGCTTTATATCCTCAATTTTCTACTTCTGATACCTTTAGCATAGGACTTAGAGGTGAATATTTCATAGAAACAGGAGATTTTGGAGCCATAGGAACTGGAGTAGAAGACTCAAGTGTTTTTGCAACCACACTTTCAGCAAATATTAAAATTGGCGAACTAACAATTATTCCTGAATTACGTCTCGATTCTAGTTCAGATGAATTCTTTTTAGATAAAGATTTAGATGCTCAAAAAAGTCTGAGCTCATTTGTTTTAGCAGCCGTTTATAAATTTTAACCCATTAACAAAACTATATCATGAAAAAAATTGAAGCAATCATTAGAAAATCAAAATTTTCTTCAGTAAAAAAAGCTTTACACGAAGCTGGTGTTAATTTTTTCTCCTATTGGGATGTGACTGGTCAAGGTCACGAAAAAGAAGGGCATGTCTATAGAGGTGTTACTTATAGTACAAGTGATATTCAACGTAGATATCTTTCAATCGTTATAAATGATGACTTTGAACAAGCCGCTATAAAGGCTATTCTAGATGCGGGGGCTACCGGAGAAGTAGGAGACGGTAAAATTTTTGTGTCAGACATCAAAGAATCTTATAGAATAAGAACCGGCGAAAAAGGCACTGAAACTTTAAACTAAAATCAACCAAATAAAAATTTAATATGGAACTATTAACTACAAATAATGTATGGATGATGATCTGTACAGCACTCGTTTTCTTTATGCATTTAGGTTTTGCATTTTTAGAAATCGGTTTAACAAGACAAAAAAATACGATCAACGTATTATTTAAAAACATATTCATCATTACTGTCGGACTACTACTTTACTGTTTAGTAGGATTCAATTTAATGTATCCTGGAGAATTTAATGGTTTTTTCGGTTTTGCCGGATTTGGCTTAGACTCTCCTTTAACGGCTGAAGGTGGATTAGACCTAGCCTATAACGAAGGCTATACTTATTGGACAGATTTCCTTTTTCAAGGGATGTTCGCAGCAACTGCAGCAACTATCGTTTCTGGTGCAGTAGCTGAGCGTATTAAAATCGGACCATTTATGGTATTTGTAATCTTATATGTAGGCTTAATTTATCCTATTGCAGGTTCTTGGAAATGGGGTGGTGGCTTTTTAGACAAACTAGGCTTTTATGATTTTGCAGGTTCTACATTGGTCCATTCAGTTGGCGGATGGGCAGCTTTAGTAGCCGTATGGTTATTAGGCGCTCGTATTGGCAAATTTAAGGAAGGTAAAACTGCTGTAATTTTAGGACACAATATTCCGTTGGCAACAGCAGGTGTATTGATTTTATGGTTAGGTTGGTTTGGTTTTAACGGTGGTTCAGTATTATCTGCTGACCCTTCACTAACCTCACTAACTTTAGTGACAACATGTTTAGCCGCAGCTGCCGGAGGTGTAGGCGCTTTCATATTGTCTACTGTTTTGTATAAAAACTATGATTTAACAATGTTCTTGAATGGTATTTTAGGAGGATTAGTAGGAATTACAGCCGGTGCCGATCAAATGAGTCCTACTGATGCTATCCTTATCGGAGTTATTGCTGGTGGAATTATCGTATTAGCAGTTGCATTTATTGACAGATTAAGATTGGATGATCCTGTAGGAGCAATTGCCGTACATTTAATTTGTGGAATTTGGGGTACTTTAGCAGTTGGTATATTCGGCAACATGGCAGGATGGAGTCAGTTCGTAAGTCAATTAACAGGAGTTGGAGCTTATGCTGCAATTTGTATAGTGTCAACTTTTATCATTCTGTTTACATTAAAGAAAACTGTGGGAATACGTGTCTCAGAAAAAGAAGAATTAGAAGGTCTTGATACTCATGAACATGGTATGAATGCTTACGCTGATTTTAGAATGAATGAACATTAAATAACATCTAAATAAAATGAATTAATTATTTAGATTTAAGAAGCGACTAGGGAAAAAGCTTTTAATTTCGCAATTTCCATATCACTTTATTACAATATTTAAAAAAAATGCATTGATATTTTACCTTCAATGCATTTTTTTTATGAAATTTTTCATTTCGGTATAAATAATCTAATTTTACTTCCGTTTTGATGAATTTTATTTAATTTTATGGAGCAACAAGGCTTATATTTTCCCGAATTTGAACGTGATAATTGTGGTGCAGGATTTATTTGTAACCTTAAAGGTGAAAAATCTCATCAAATTATTCACGATGCACTAAAAATTTTAGTGAAATTAGAACATAGAGGTGCTGTAAGTTCTGATGGACGAACAGGTGATGGTGCTGGAATTTTAATTGACATTCCACATAAATTCTTTTCAAGAGTTTGTAATTTTGAACTACCAAAACCTAAAGAGTATGCGGTAGGTATGGTATTCTTACCTAAAAGTTATAACCAATCAAGATATTGCATTCAGATATTTGAAGAACAACTCATCAAACAAGGCTTATCAATTTTAGGCTGGAGAGATGTGCCTGTTGACAATTCATACATGGGTAAGATTGCTTCTAAAATTGAACCTAAAATTAAACAAGTATTTGTAGGTAAAAATAACTTAAAATTGAATGAACTTCAGTTCAATGCAAAACTATTTGCTGCCAGAAAAATTACCGAACATCTTATACGAAAATCAAAAATTGCAGAGTACAATTACTTTTATTTACCTAGTTTTTCAACAACAACAATTATCTATAAAGGATTATTGATTCCTGAAGATATAGGAAGATATTATACCGATTTAAAAGAGAAAGATGTTGTAACTAGATTGGCCTTGGTACATCAACGCTTTTCAACTAATACTTTCCCTTCATGGGATCTTGCTCAGCCATTTCGATATATGTGTCACAATGGCGAGATCAATACTTTACGAGGCAATGTTAGTAGAATGAGAGCCAGAGAAGAATTAATGAAAAGTAATCTCTTTGGTGAAGACATCAAAGAATTATTTCCTATTGTAAGCGAAGGGAAATCAGATTCAGCTTCTATGGATATGGTCGTTGAATTGTTATTAATGACTGATAGATCTTTGCCTGAAGTAATGATGATGATGATACCCGAAGCTTGGGAAAAACATCAAACCATGAGTGCCGACAAGAAGGCATTTTATGAATACAATTCCTGCATTATGGAACCTTGGGATGGTCCTGCCTCTATACCATTTACCGATGGTAATTTTATTGGTGCTTTATTAGATAGAAATGGTTTACGTCCTTCTAGATATACAGTTACAAAAAATGGAAATGTTGTAATGTCTTCAGAAATTGGTGTTTTGAACATCAAACCTGAAAATGTTGTAAAACACGGACGGTTAGAGCCCGGTAAAATGTTTTTAGTAGACATGAATGCCGGTAGAATTATTGAAGATGATGAAATTAAAAGTAAAATCATCTCTAAACATCCATATAAAAAATGGGTGTCAGATCATATTTTACCCTTGGCGAAAGTACCTTATACAGATTTCAAGCGTCCGATTGAAATTACGGATTATAAAACTAGGCTTAGGTTATTTGGCTATACTTCTGAAGATTTGAATACTATTATTAAACCTATGGCAATAAATGCTAAGGAAGCTATTGGTTCTATGGGTACAGACACACCACTCGCTGTTTTATCAGATAGACCACAATTATTATATAATTATTTTAAACAACTTTTTGCTCAGGTCACTAATCCTCCGCTTGACGGAATTCGAGAAGAAATTATAACCGACATTAGTTTAGCTCTTGGTGGAGATAGAAATATTTTCGATATCATACCAGAGCAAGCTAAAAAATTACGAATTCAGAATCCGGTAATATCTAGCAAAGACCTAGATAAAATAAAAAACATTAATCATCCTGACTTTAAAACAGTATCTATTCCTATACTTTATCCTGTTGAAAAAGGAGTAAACGGGCTCGAAAAAGCGCTGGATGACATCTTAATTCAAACGGAAAAAGCTGTAAATGATGGCGCGAATATTATTATCCTATCAGATAGAGGGGTAACCAAAGAAAATGCACCTATTTCCGCCTTACTAGCATGCTCTTATGTTCATCATTCTCTAAATAAATTAGGAAAACGCTCAAAATTTGGTATCGTATTAGAAACAGCAGAACCCAGAGAACCACATCATTTTGCTACCCTATTTGGTTATGGTGCCAGTGCCATTTGTCCTTATTTGGTCAATGAAATAATCAGAACTCAAGTTAAAGAAAACGTAATTACAGATATAGATGCCAAAACTGCTGTTAAAAATTTTAATAAAGCAATAGGAAAAGGCATTCTAAAAATCATGAATAAAATCGGAATCTCTACATTACATTCCTATAGAGCTTCTCAAATTTTTGAAATACTTGGTCTAAAAAAATCATTCGCAGATAAATATTTCCCATTTACACCTTCACGAATAGGAGGTATCGGTTTATATGTTCTAGAAAAAGATATTATTAAGAGGCATCATAACGCTTTTGCCAAAGAGAACATGAAAGAAGTACTCGATTTAGATATTGGCGGTGATTACAGATGGCGAAGAACAGGTGAAAAGCATATGTTCAATCCAACTACCGTCTCTAAATTACAACAAGCTGTTAGAACAAAAAGTAAAGAAAGTTATCAAACTTATGCTGATGTCGTTAATTTACAAAGTAAAAATTTAATGACCTTACGCGGATTATTTGAATTTAACAATTTAGATCCTATACCTATTGAAGAAGTTGAACCATGGACAGAAATTGTAAAACGTTTTAAAACCGGAGCCATGTCTTATGGTTCGATAAGTCAAGAAGCACATGAAAATTTAGCTATTGCTATGAATAGAATTGGTGGCAAAAGTAATTCTGGCGAAGGCGGCGAAAATATAAATAGATTTAAAAAATTACCGAATGGCGATTGGAAAAATAGCGCAATCAAACAAGTAGCTTCAGGAAGGTTTGGAGTGACGAGTAATTATTTGACCAATGCTAAAGAGATACAAATCAAAATGGCACAGGGTGCCAAACCAGGTGAAGGTGGTCAATTACCCGGTGAAAAAGTTTTACCGTGGATTGCCGAAGTAAGAAATTCTACTCCTTATGTGGGTCTAATTTCACCACCGCCACATCACGATATTTATTCTATTGAAGATCTCGCGCAACTTATCTTTGACCTAAAAAATGCAAATAGAGAAGCAAGAATCAACGTAAAATTAGTTTCTAAAGTTGGTGTTGGCACCATAGCAGCAGGTGTTGCCAAGGCAAAAGCTGATGTGATTCTCATCTCAGGCTTTGATGGTGGTACCGGAGCCTCTCCTTTGACCTCATTAAAACATGCCGGATTACCATGGGAATTAGGTATAGCGGAAGCACAACAAACTTTAGTGCTTAATAATCTAAGAAGTAGGGTTGTTCTAGAGTGCGACGGTCAATTAAAAACAGGTAGAGATGTTGCAATAGCATGTTTATTAGGAGCTGAAGAATTTGGTTTTGCCACAGCACCATTAGTTGCATCTGGCTGTATAATGATGCGGGCTTGTCATCTAAACACTTGTCCTGTTGGCATTGCAACGCAAGATCCTGAGTTGCGTAAAAACTTTAAAGGAACTCCCGAACATGTAATTAATTTCATGTATTTCGTTGCCGAAGAATTACGTCAAATTATGGCTCAATTGGGCTTTAGAAGTGTAAAAGAAATGGTAGGGCAAAGTAAAAAATTAAATGCCAATACTGCCATTGATCATTATAAGGCTAAAGGGCTGGACTTATCTACAATTTTATATAGACCAAAAAAAGATGAAGACACAGCACTCTCTAATTCCGAAAAACAAGATCATAATTTAGAAAATGTATTAGATATTCAAATTATTACGGATGCCAAAGCAGCTATCATCAATAAAATTCCAACCAAATTGAGTTATCATATTCAAAATACCGATAGAACTGTTGGAGCTATTACAAGTAATGAGATCTCTAAAATTCATGGAGCTGAAGGATTACCTGAGGATACATTGAATTTAAATTTTAAAGGATCTGCAGGGCAAAGTTTTGGTGCTTTTGCAACCAAAGGAATTACTATGAAACTTGAGGGAGAAACCAATGACTATTTAGGAAAAGGACTTTCAGGAGCGAAAATAATTATTCAAAAACCTTTTGAGGCTGACTTTATTGCCGAAGACAATATTATTATTGGTAATGTTTGTTTTTATGGAGCTG
>Ga0209633_10002420_pt1 | contig 18020 bp, 7 predicted proteins | sample Cruoilmetagenom1_FD_187290 | JGI IMG/M metagenome (GOLD analysis project Ga0209633, IMG submission 187290) | Oil polluted marine microbial communities from Coal Oil Point, Santa Barbara, California, USA - Sample 1 (SPAdes) (version 2) | ecosystem: Environmental > Aquatic > Marine > Oil seeps ... | reverse complement strand
ATAACCAAGCATGTTTATCAAACCCATATTGGCAAATTTAACTTGTCCGTTTGGAAGTGTCTGATACATACCAATAGTAGCATTTTCTACAATACTTCTATATTGTTCTCTGCTGTATACCAGCTCCTTGTTTAAATTACTCAGCCTTTCCTTTTGAGTAGTTATTTCTTTATTTTTTTTAGCAAGAATAGCATAGTTCCTTTTACTTTGTTTGGTTCTGGAACTAATAAAGAAGATGATTGTAAGAGCAATAATAATTATAAATACTAAGAAAATTAGTGTAAAAAATTTTGTGTCTTTTTCTCTTTCCAATTCAAGAGTGTTAATTGCATCTTTCTGTTTTAATATTTCATTTTCCTTTTCAATCTTTTGTGATTCATATCTTACATCAAGATCAAATAGCATTTCCTGTCCTTCCGAATCAAATATTTCATCCTTTAACTGAAGATATTTAACTAAGTAACTATAAGCCATAGAATAGTTTAGCTTTTTGTTATTAATTTCTGAAAGCATTAGCAGGGAATTCATCTCAATTTCTTTTAAACTACTTTTGTTTGCTAACTGGAAGGCCTGTAGTATGTACTCTTCTGCTAGTTTATTTTCATCCATGGAAAAGTATATTTTTCCTATGGTTAGAAGAGAAATTGCAATTCGTTTTTTATCACCAACTTCATACTTTATTGCCAGAGCTTTTTCCTGAAAATAAAGTGCAGTATCATATTCTTTCATATCCAAATATACCTCTCCTAAATTACTGTATCCAATGGATCGGAGCCTTTTGTTAGTAGCCTCACTTTCCATATTTATTGCCTTATTGAAGAAAGCAATGGCATTGGTGAATTTCTTTTGTTTTCGATATATATCTCCAATATGTAACAGTAAATTTATTTGTTGTAATATATCCTTCTCATTCTCATAATGTTCGTATGCTTGTTGGTAATAGGTCATTGCCCTATCAGTTTTACCCCAATTTTCCAGAATAACTCCAAGTCCGAGAATTGTGTTAGCCAAACTATTTGGGTCGTCTATTTCAATATAAATATCACGTGAGCGTTGTGAGTATCCTATGGCAAGCTCATAATCACCATAATTTGAGGCAATTGCTGATAGCCCACTTAGAGATCGGGCAATGCCCTTTTTGTCTTTTAACTGGGTGTATTCATCAAAAGCCATTTCATAATGAATACGAGATTTACTGTATTTACTCCAACTGTAATAGTTAACCCCCAGAAGGTAATATATATTTGCTTTAGCTTCGTTTACTCCGGTTATCTGGATAAGCTCTTTAGCCTTAGTGTATGCTTCGTCAGAATCTTTATAGTTACACTGTACACTCTTACTATCAGCATACCGTATCCACAATGTTATAACTTTTGTAGTATCATTGAGCTGTTCAGCTATATCTATTGCAGAGAGTACATATTTATCAGCTTTCTTCGGATTTGATTCAGAAAAAATATCACTTAATTTTAATGCAAGATTTAATCTGTATTTGAGTGAAAAAGTTGTGTCCGTTGCAAATAAATTCTGTAAGCTGTCGCTCCTATTACTAGAATCCTGTGCTGATAAATGTGTTGAATTCGTTAATGCAAAAACCAATGAGCAAAGTATTATTCCATATCTAAGTAAACTACTATCTACTATTGTTTTGATATAAAGGTATTTCTTTTTCATTTAAAGGTTACTTCTGTATTTGCAGATAGTTTGTGTTAAATAGATCAAGAAGTTTGTCGATTTCTTCAATGTCGAAGTTGATAATATTACTGTTTAAGTCAGTACAATAGCTCAGTAAACCACTGCTCTTATATGTGTTGGCTACATCTTTAAGTGATTCCAGAAAGCCAACAATATTACCTGACATTTTCGTTTCCAAGGCTAGTTTAAAGCTTTCAATATATACCTTTTCTAAACTATTTCTAAATTCTTTACTTGTTTTGTTATTTATAAAATCATGAAAGTAGAGATTCGATTTTCCTTCAAAAGCAATTTTGCTGAATATATTATTAAGTATTCTTGCAAAGTTTTTATTTGATGTAGTTTTTTTAAGCCAAACCACATTATCAGTATTGTCATTATCGTTAACTTCATCTTCACTAAGAACAATAAACCTCACTTTTTGCGATGTTTTGGATTGTCGAAGAACATTTAGAGCATTTTTTGATTTCTCTATTGAAAAACCACAGATGATAACAAGGTTTTTATCTGTTATTATTGATTTAGCACCTTCAAGGTTAGTAATTATATCTTTCTTTAATTGATCAATACCTTTGATGTTTTGAATCTTACATTCAGTAATTTCATTAGTATAGAATAACGTATTAACAAACTCATTTTTTTCTATGAAGGGGGATAATTTATTTTCATCAATAACATTATCATTAACAACATCAATGTTTGGAAAGAATATTGAAAAACTTGTTCCTTCTCCTTCATGGCTATCTACTTCAATATTCCCATTCATATTTTCCACTAGCCGTTTCGTAATTGTAAGCCCGAGACCGGTACCATGATTCTTCTTATTAACATCTGAATGGCTGAAAGGTTCAAATATTTTTTTAAGTTCATGATCCTGTATTCCTATTCCTGTATCAACAATCTTAATGAATAGATTTATCTTCTTATTTGAAATAACTTCTTCTGAATAAGCAACTATTGAAATACTACCTTTATCAGTAAATTTTATTGCGTTTCCAACAAGATTAAATAGAATTTGTCTTAATCTGAGTTCGCTAAAGAAAATAATTTTTGGTAGTTTGGAAGATATACTGGTTTTCAGGTTGATGCCTTTCTCTAATGTACTATGCGAAAATATTTGGATAATATCTTCAAATATTTGTTCAACATCAATGTTTTCATAATCAATGTTAAACTTCCCGGCTTCTATTTTACTTAAATCGAGGATATCGTTTATTAATGTTAGAAGTGTTCTACTGCTTGATTTGATTATCTTAAGATGATTAAGCTGTTTAGGATCAGTTACTGAATCACTTAATAGTTCGGCAAACCCTATTACCGAATTTAGTGGTGTCCTGATTTCATGACTCATATTTGCAAGAAACTCACCCTTGATCCGGCTGTTCCGTTCAGCCTCTTGTTTAGCTTTAAGTAACTGTTTTGAATAACTATCCAGTTCGGCTTTCGTTTTTTCAATGATTTTGTTTCGTTCGATAAGTAACTTATTTGTTTTGTTTTTAGTGAACAAATAATATGAGAGAAAAATAACAAAACCCAGTGCAATTATGAAGGCACTCAGACTCAATAATATTATGAAGTTTTTACGCTTATCATCCAATTCCGATATTTCTGCATTTTGTTCAAGAAGTTCAATATGATTCTCTTTTCGTTCACTTTCAAACTTAACATGAAGTCGTGCAACCTCTTTTCTTACATTAATATTAATTATAGAGTCGTTATATTGGTTTGATAACTGAAGATATTCAAAGGCATCTTCATAGTCTTTATTAGCACGTTTTATCCTATAAAGAGCATGGTAGGTGTCCATAATAAATACTTTAGCTCCAATTTCAATAGAAATATCAAGTCCTGGTAATAAATACTCCATAGCTTTGTCGAACTGACCTTGGTCTGTATAAAGTTCACCGATCTGAATATAAGAGTTAGCAAGACTGTGCCTATCACCTAGTTTATTGTTAATATTAAATGCATCCAGGTAGTATTGAAATGCTTTATCGAACTGACTTAATCGCTCGTAAATATTTCCGATATCATTGTAACAAATAGCGATTCCTTTATCTGAACTGATTTCTTTATTTACATCCAGTGAAAGAAAGTAGTATTCCAGTGCATTGGCGAAATCACCTTTCTCAGCATATACATTCCCAATATTATTCAGATTAATTGCGATTCCCAAAAGGTTATCGAGTTTTTGTTCAAGTATAAGGCTTTGTTTAAAATATTCTAGAGATTCGTCTAAATTGCCAATCATCATTTGGATATTCCCAATACTGTTAATTGCAATTGCTTGACTCTTTATATTTCGTGTTTCTTCAGATAACTGTAGGGCCATGATATGATTGGCCAATGCAGTATTGTAATCATCAAGTCTCCTGTAAACGACTCCTATATTATTATAGATTATTGAATGTTGATTCTTGTTGTCGATACGATCTGCAATATCTTTAGCCCAGTTGTGAAATTTAAGTGCACTTACGTAATCTCCTCTATTTCTAAATTTAACACCAATCATATCAACCATATATGCCAAGTTGTTGATGCTTGCAGAATCATTTGATTTTAGATTTGCCAGTTGTAAGTAATCATCTACAGTATTGTTTTTGTAATGCAAAGTTGAATTTGCTTCCATATTGGCTGCCAGTTGAACAAGCATAGAAATATGGATAGAGTCATTTTTTGAAATAAGGTATATGTTAAAAAGGCTATCGTTGGTAGTGTTGTTGGTTTCATTTCCCGATAATGAAAGGTTTGAAAAACAAATTGCCAGCAATACAATAGTTGATATAATTATTCGGTTATAGTTCTTCCTAAATAACATTTACTAATGGTTGTCTTAGATTTATTCGCTAAACATGAGTAAAAACCACTAAAGTACAAAAAAACTAATTGTTGAATTGTTCAATTGTTGAATCTGGCTGAATATTATCCTACCTAAGAAAAATACGGCAATAAGGTAATAGTTGTTTCTGGAATTATTCGCTAATAAGGTGTCAAGGTTAAAGGTAAGGATTTGTTAATATTTCATCCTATCTCCAGAACCTTGGTTCTTGATTCCTGCATCCTGGTTCTATACCTCTATATCCACTTAACCAAAGGAAAATCCATTCTGTATCGTAATAAGTTGTTTTTAGGAAAAATTCTAAAAGCGTAATCATATACGCCAGTGTGTTCAAGTGGAAACTCACATTTGAACCTAGCTTTTCCTTTTTCTGCAGTAACAGATTTTAGTTCACTTTTAAAAACAATCTTCTTTACTTCACCATTCGATTTGTTTCCCATAACTATTTCAGCACCAATATCAACTGGATCCAAATCTGGAATGTCAAGAGTAATATCAGCTATAAAATGCTTACCAAACTCTAATGGTTTATTGTCGGCATCAGGTACAATTAATGTGTCAAGACTTATCTTATCCCATGCATCCATTACCCTGTTCTTCCATGCTACCAATGATTTTGCGGATGTGAAATCATCATTATAAAGTTCTTTTTTGCGCTCGAATAGCCTTGAGTAGTAGTTGGTGTAATAGTCTTCGAGCATTCTCTGCATTGTAAAATGAGGTGCTACTTCAGCAATAGTATTTTTAATGATTGATACCCATTTTGCTGAAACTCCGTTACTGTTTTTGTCGTAATATTTATTTGCAATCTCATTCTCAAATGTGTTATAAATAACCTGAGCATCCAGTTCATCCTGAAACTGCTGGTTTGCAAATGTTTTAGACTCTTCTATGGCCCAGCCGGCACCTGGTTTATAGCCTTCTGCCCACCATCCGTCAAGTACACTAAAGTTGGCAACACCATTCATAACTGCTTTCTCTCCGCTTGTCCCGGAGGCTTCCAGCGGGCGGGTTGGTGTATTTAGCCAAATGTCTACGCTGCTGGTAAGTAGTTTACCAGAAATCATATCATAGTTTTCAAGGAAAAGAATTTTGCCGATAAATTCTTTCATCTTACTAATCTCAACAATGCGTTTTATAAGATCCTGCCCGGCTTTGTCGTTGGGATGTGCTTTACCTGAAAAAATAAAAATAACAGGTTTTTCCTTATTATTAACAATTTGCGAAAGTCTTTCAATATCAGTGAAAAGCAAGTGTGCCCTTTTGTATGTTGCAAATCTGCGCGCAAACCCAACTATCAGAGTATCTTCCTTAATACTTGCAACAGAATCTAGTATTACAGATGGTGATTCTTGTCTTCGGGTAAGGTCATTTTTTAGTTTTTCCTTAATTGCTTTCACCAGATTTCTCTTTAATGAAAGGCGGGTCTCCCATATTTGTTCATCAGGAATATTCAGGATATTTTGCCATGCATTTGGATTTGACTGATGGCTTTCAAAATTTTTGTCAAAATTGTCTTTATAGAGCTTTTGCCATTGCTGATCGGTCCATGTAAAGTAATGCACCCCATTTGTAACATGGCCAATATGCAGTTCTTCAGGGAAATAACCAGGATATAAGCTATTAAACATTTCACGCGAAACACGACCATGTATTTTACTCACACCGTTTACTTCCTGCGAAAGTCCTGTTGCCAATAAACTCATTGAGAATTTCTCGTTTGTATTGGAAATACTGTGTCTGCCCAATGCCATGAATTGCTCCCAGTTAATCTTAAAGATATCACTATAGTGACTTAGGTATGCTCTAATTAAATGCTCTTCAAAAGAATCATGTCCGGCAGGAACAGGTGTGTGTGTTGTAAATAATGTATTTGCTCTTACTAATTCACGAGCTATTAGAAAATCAACATTGTGATTCTCCATCATATTCTTTACCCGTTCTAAACCGCTAAAGGCAGAGTGTCCCTCATTACTGTGAAATATCGTTGGTTTAAGACCAATCTTATCCACAACTCTAACGCCACCAATTCCTAATAGTATTTCTTGTTTTAACCTATGTTCATTATCACCTCCATAAAGTTGGGCAGTAATATGTCTATCCTCAGAACTATTTATCTCAATATCAGTATCAAGAAGGTATAATGGGATTCGCCCTACATTAACTTGCCAGACCTTTGCAGTAACTGTTCGACCAGGAAGAGCAACACGAACAGTTACCCAATTTCCTGAAGACTCTCTTACAGGAAGTATAGGTAATTGAGTAAATTTTTGCGCTTTATATCTGGCTTGTTGATCACCAAAAATTGATAACTCTTGTTTAAAATATCCATAACGGTAGAGTAAACCAACGGCTATCATGTTTTTATTTGAATCGCTGGCTTGTTTTAAATAATCACCTGCTAGTATACCAAGTCCTCCGGAAAATATTTTAAGAGTATTATGTAGACCATATTCCATGCTGAAATAAGCAACTATCTCCTCGGGTTTGTCCTCGGCCTTTTGCATGTAGATAAGGAAATCAGAATAAACTTTATTCAGTTGAGTCACAAACTTCTGATCATTCTGCAATCTGTCAATTTCTGTTTTGGAAAGTGATTCTATTAATCTAACAGGGTTGTTTTCAAGAGATTCCCATTTGGCTGAATCAATTCCGGCAAACATATTTGTTGCTTCGTAATTCCACGACCACCATAGGTTGTAAGCAAGTTCTTTAAGTGGCTTTAGCACTTTGGGCAGATTGTTTTGAACTAATATTTTTTTCCACTCTGGTCTGTCGGAATTCACAAATGCATCAATTTTAAGAGTTTCAGTATATTTTTTTGCTGGTAAGCTAATCCTTCTATTTTCAGAATTAACTATTGCCAGCTCCCATGCGGTAAAATAGTTGTCGGCCATCTGTTTCCAAAGTGCTTTTTTGAGCACTTTTTTGGTTTCTTTTCTGATTTCAAGTTGACTTGGGAGTTGAGCAAAATTCAATATGTTGTTTTGAATTTCTGCAACTGCTTTTTCACTTTCATCTTCATGTCTCTCAATAACACGTACTGAGTTATGTTTTAATTTAAAGTTAGTATTTACCCAATCACCAAACCCTGCATAGTTAGTAGTAATTGTTGGTACACGAAAAGCAATACTCTCCAATGGAGTATAGCCCCATGGTTCATAATAAGAAGGAAAAATTGAGAGGTCGAAACCAATTAGGAAATCATAATACGAAAGGTTTGCTACGCCATCATTTTCATCGAGATAAACAGGCATAAATATTATATGTACTTTGTCGGAAGTACTGTTAGTTATACCATTGTTTTTAACCTCATTAAGAACCGGATCATTATCTGGATCATGAAGATGATGAGTTATAAACTTATTTATTCCAGTATACTTTCCATTTTCAGTTTCAACTGGTTTGTGATGACCAGCAGGAACAGTAATATATGCAACAATATTTTTGGTTAAATTATTACCATCCTTAATATTACTTAAGGATTTGATAAACAAATCAATGCCTTTGTTGATGTATTCATATCTTCCGCTTGTTATAAGAAGTATAGTGTCGTCTGGATATAATGTTCCCGTATGTTTTGATGCTATTTGTAATGCTTTTTTGCGTGCGGCATTCCTTTTTTTCTCAAATTGTTTTCCTTTCGGAACAAAGTCTTCTTCAAACCCATTGGTTGTAATTACATGAGGTTCTACTCCAAAAAATTGCTTACACTCATTAGCTGTAATCCTACTAACTGTTGTAAAAATATCTGCTTCATTAGCAGATAAAGATTCCAGAGAGTGTTTGCTGGTAACGTTAAAGTCACGGGCAATGCGATCAGCTTGGTATTGTTCAATATTTTCATAAAGTGGATATCCATTGCCTGCAATAGATCTTCCAAGTACAGTTGCATGTGTTGTAAAAGCAGTACTTATTTGAGGAGCTTTACTTTTCAGGTAAAGTACACCAGAGCCGGTCATCCATTCATGAAAATGAGCCACAACATTACTTGGGTGTGGTATGTAATATTCTTGAAAACTTTCAACCACTTGTCCTGCAGCATATCCAAATATTGCTGACTCGATATAATCCCATTCTCCGTGCAATGAATCAAGCTTATAGGTTTCCCAAAAGTTGGCAAAGATATCATCTTTTTTGGCGAATAATGGAGTAAAGTCAACAAGAATTACCAGTGGCGCTCCTTCGATATTCCATCTACCTGTACGTACTTTAAGACCTTCATCCCATGCTTTAGTTTTCCATTCTTCAAATAGTGTTGAATCTTCTATAAAATCCGGGTTATCGCTAGTTTCTTTCCAAACATCGGGTCCTATGAGTACATAATTATCTTGGAATTTATCAACAATACTTTTAGCTTTTGTAGAAATTACGGTGTAAATGCCGCCAATTTTGTTGCAAATTTCCCAGCTGGTTTCAAAAATAAAATCGGGTGCTATATTCATTATAGTGTAGTCTGATAGTATAAGGTTATCTTAATTTATTTGAGCCGGCAAACATACTAATTTTGATGAGACAGTCAGAACACAGAATTGTTATTTAAACTATAATTAATGTGTTGACTAATTACATATAATCATCAGCGCAAACCTTTTCGAAACTATTAACCGTAATATATGGGATGAAAACGTGTTAATGATAATTAATAGTATATGCTATAGTTATATAATTTGAGTAATAACTTTAAGAATAAAGTGTAAGTACTATTCTCCTACTCCCACCGTAATTCCTAAATTCACAAAAATATACACTTTGCCAAGTGCCGAGATTAAGTCTTCCATTCGTAACAGGAACTGTTAATGATTGTCCAAAAACAGCCGATTTAAAATGTGCCGGCATATCATCTCGTCCTTCCATGGTATGTACATAGTATGGAGCACCTTCAGGAGCCATTTTTTCCAAAAGTGTTTTTAAATCAACTTGAACATCCGGGTCGGCATTCTCATTTATCATAAGTGCTGCTGAAGTGTGTTTTACAAAAATATTAACCATACCAGCTTCAGGTAGTTTGTTGAACGCATTTGTAATTGCATAATCAATATTGTGAAACCCTTTTGACATGGGCTTGAGTGAAATCTCTTTTTGTTCAATCATTGGGAATGTTTTTGCTAAGATAATGGTTATATACGTTCGTGAAATTATCTAGTGCAACATTTCAATAGTGGGGATATTGATTCTAGCGAGGAAAATTGGTATCCAAGTTGCTATTTGGTACGTGGACTGCGGCAGGGATTGAAGTGATAGCTTGTTGAAATGCCTATGATGTTTTTGTTAGCTGGCGGATGCGACGTCAGGAGCACACGTACTGCTTACAAAAACACAATGGGCATGAAACAACTATAAACGTAAAGCCCGGCTGCCGCACATATATATAAATAAAAAGGATTACTGAAGTACTAAAAAACCCTTCCCGGAATCACCGAAAAGGGTTTTTATGTACTTTTTGAAATAAGTTCTTAATTAAATAATTTAATTTCAATATGGCTGAAAAGAAAGTGTCAAGGTCGAGGCATGAGAAGTCATAAAATTCAGGAGTTTACAATAGTAAATGACTGGGTTTTATGTCAAGCACAACGATGAGATTGATACTTTATTACAGACATTATTTAATGCCAACTATTTGCTCTAGCATATCAGTAGTAATCGACTTAGGTCTTTCAAGTGGATAACCCAAAGCGCGATCCCAAATAATGTTTGATAGAACACCTAGTGCGCGACCAATTGAAAACAATACGGTATAATAATCGTATTCTTTTAATCCGTAATGCCACTGTATTACACCTGATTGTGCATCAACATTTGGCCATGGATTTTTAGCTTTACCTTGTTCTAACAAGATATCCGGAACAATTTTATATAGCATATCTGTATACTTAAACAGCTCATCTTCAGGTAAGTTTTCTAAACAGAAATCACGCTGAATTGAATATCTTGGATCTGTTTTCCTAAGAACAGCATGTCCAAAACCAGGGATAACTTGTCCGCTTTTTAATGTCTCGTTAACAAATTTCTTCATTTCAGCTTCACTTGGAACTTTATCTCCCATTTTAGATCTAAGTTCTTGCATCCATCTTAGGACTTCCTGGTTTGCTAAACCATGTAATGGGCCGGCTAAACCGTTTATCATACCTGAAGTAGCATAGTAAATATCGGATAATGAACTTGCAATTAAATGACCTGTGTGTGCACTAACATTACCACCTTCGTGATCAGCATGAAGTATAAAATACATTCGTGCAACATCATCATATGGCTGATCTATGTTTATCATTTCGGCAAAGTTGCCTCCAAAGTCTAATGTAGGATCCTGATAAACATTTGTGTTGTTTCTATAGAGTTTATTATAAATATAAGCTCCAATAATTGGAAGTTTAGAAATCAGGTTAAATGAATCTTCAAATGTTGAATCCCAATAGTCCATTTTATCCATACCTCGTTGATATTTAAGGTTGAATATTGATTCACGTTGCATCGACATTACTGCGGATGAAAGGATTACCATCGGGTGACTATTGTTAGGGAATGCATCAATTACTTCATAAACATAACGAGGTAATTGCCTTCTGTTAACTGAATCGTATATTACATCAGCAACCTGACTTTCAGTAGGAATATCACCAGTAAGCAATAAATAAAATAATCCCTCAACATATGGCATTTTACGGCCTTGTGGTTTAGGAAGTTTCTCAAATACTTCGGGTAAGGTAAAACCTCTGTAGCGGATGCCTTCAAAAGGATCAAGATATGAGATATCTGTAATCAAACTTTTAATACCACGCATACCGCCAATTACCTGCTGAACAGTAACTTCGCTGATAACTTTTTCCCCATGTTCAGTTAATAATTTCTTAACCCTTGGGCGGTGAGCTTCAATTTTGTCGTGTAGTTTATGCTTAAGTGAATTCATTATAATTTAGTTTTAATTTTCTTTATCATTTTTTTTCTGATTCTACAGTTTCTAAACATAAGGTCAAAGCGGAAGATACTTGTTCAAGTATATTAAACTAAAAACCCCAACAGTTCTTCAACCGAGTGTGTCACATTATGTAGTCAATAGTTTTAGAGTAATTCATAGTTACAATTATACTAATATATAAACATGTATCATATGTGAATATGTCCTTTTTTAGAGGCGGTAAAGGTAGTAAAATATGCGATTTGTTTTGTAACATTGAATTCAATACTGTAATTTATAATCTATTTAAATTAAACGAGTTCTGTTAAGAAATTCACAATATTGGTTCTGGTTTGTATGGTTAGAGGCTGGAGTAATAATTATTGAATCTTCAGTATTAATTATTGTTTGAACAACTATATAGTTGCTAAAACTTAAACTCTGCATACTCCTGCCTGCTCTCAATTGGATAGTTACCTCTATATACATTACCAAGATTCCCATCAATGCATATTTTATCGCCTACTTTAAAAATAGTATCACTAATTTTACATTGTTTTTCATCTTCATAAACCTGAAGAGTTGTGCAATTTACTATGGAAGTTTTTCCAAGCCTTACTGCTGTTACTGCCGCATGTGATGTTGCTCCACCTTTTCCGGTTAATAAGCCGTTAGTTTCAAAAATCATACCTATATCATCCGGAACTGTATCAGGTCGTACAAGAATTATTTTAGCTTTAGGGTGAGTTTTCCTAAGCAAACTTATGTCATTCTCATCAAAAGCAACACGACCATTCATAGCACCACCACCAACACCTATTCCTCTTCCTACCAATTCCATCTCAGTATTAGATTTAAAAACATTAACCGACTGGCGTGAGGCCATATCCTGATCACGTATTTGCAGGATATAAAGGTCTTCGGGATCTTCTGACTCAAAAGTAAACTCAATTTCTTGCGGGCTATAACCTAAGTCTTCAGTAAGTTCAATAGCAAGTTCATTCAGTTTGTTGAAAATTTCAGGGCATGTTTCCTGTAATGAATAATTAAAATCTACAGAAGATCTTTGGTGCTTGCTAACCGGGCGTGGGACTACAAGACCGGCAACGATGTCTTCTCCCTGACTGCGAAAAGTGAAGTCACCATAAAGGCTAACTCCATGTTGTTCCTTAGTTGGATCTTGAGTGAAAATAACTCCTGTTCCCGATTTATGATGCATATTTCCAAAAATCATTTGCTGTATTACTACAGCTGTTCCCCAATCATCAGCAATTTCAAGATGCTCACGATAAACTTTTGCCCTTTCCGATGACCATGATTCAAAAACCAGGTTTATTGTTATAATCAGTTGGCTGAATACATCTTCTTCAAATTTTATTCCGTTGTCAAGAACTGTCTGTTTATATGCCATCGCAACTTCACGCATGGCTTTTGGGCTAAACTCAGTCTTTTGATCAACATTATATTTCACCTTGTAGCTTTCAATTACATTGTCAAACTCATCTCGTGTCAATCCAAATGCCATTCCCCAACTCTGAAGTAAACGTCGGTATGAATCCCAGGCCGACCATGCAAAATCGGGTTTCTTACTAAGGCTTTCAGTTATCTCATCATTCATGCCCACATTGAGAAGTGTATCCATTGCACCCGGCATTGAAATAGCTGTACCTGATCTTACAGAAAGCAGAAGAGGATTTTTCGGATTTCCAAATTCCTTTTTTGAAGCTTTTTCAACCAGTTGAAGATGTTCACGGATCAATCCATAAATTTCGTTTCTCAATTCAGGATGCTCAAAAATAGCCGTATGCTTTCTAAATACTTCAGTAGTTAGGACAAATCCAGGAGGAATTGGAAAACCTGCCATCCTAAGATTCTTCAAATGATAAGCTTTTGAGCCTAAAAATACCTGGTTATCGACCTGCGGGTTTGGTTTGCCTAATCGAGCAATTATTAAATCTGAATTATATGACATAACCTCCTTTATCATTGATGGTTGAAGGTTGTCAGCCATCTCCCTGAGAGATTCTAGAATTTTTGTAATAAAATTGTCCAATGGTTGCATCAGAAATGCTTCTGCAATTACATCACGGTAAAATGTCTCCGATACCTTATTAACAAGATTAACCTGAGCTTCAGGACTTAGTTTGTTTTCTTTGTCAAAAATCTGAGGTATTACTTTACGCAGTGGTATTTCGTAAGATTTTAAAAAGTACATAATTATTGTACGTTTCACATCTTCTGCTAAAAACTGAAAAATATTAATGTATTGATCAAATGATAAACTCTGTGACCTAAGACTATACTTTAGCATCAATAAATTTGAGCTAAAACTTTGATTAGTAATACCATCCAATTCCAGGCCTTCCCTGAAATAATCGAGTATAACGTAAATGTCCTTTAACGTTTTAGCGGATATATAGTTAAGGTTAATCTGGTCTACAACTTTCTCCATCAATCGGGTGGCAACATTTTCAAGCCGGAATGTTAAGCCAAGTGCTTCAAACTTTTGCTCACGGTAAGTTCCATACATTGAAGGAATTCCTATGGCAATGTGTCTTTTGTGGTATATATTTTCCCAGCTCTGACTGGGTTTAGGGTTATAGATAATCTCTTTCAAACTGTTCATAAAACTATAAATTAGCTTTAGTGAAGTTTCGAAGTCATCATCTTTTAAAGATTGTTTAAACTTATCGATATCAGTGTCGACGATATAGGAATACCGTCTAAGTACATTTGTAATATCAACAGTTTCGAAAGAGTACTTTTCTTTTAAAAATGCATATAGCATCTTCATGTCTCTCAGCCTCTCATTATCACGCTGGTTGCCAGAGCTTAACTTCGAAAGTATATCCTCAAAGTCAGCATCATTTAATGCAAGTAATTCCTCTGGTGAACCTTTGCTAAGCTTACACATCTCAACCACCATATAGTGAACAGGGGCATAATATTCACTCTTTTTATCTATTGATTCATATACATTTTTTGGAAGCATGTGCTCAATGGCGTTCAGTTTTCCATCATGCCAAAACTTAAATATTTGCCGAGTGAGCCCTATTAATGTGTTATTACTCTCAGTATGTACTTGCTTTCGCAGAAAATGAATTAGTTTGTCGTGGCGATGCGATATTTCATCCATCGAAGTGGTGACTTTACGAATTTCACCTTCAGCTCCAATCTCATTAAAATATACCGGAAAAATCCGCGTAAGCTGTTTAACTCTCTTATAAAAAGGAGCAACATTCGAATTAAGAATCTTGGTTATTTCACGTTGAAATAAATCGGTATCACTTATGAAAATTCCACCAAGCTGTAGATTAACTATTAATACCGAAAGAAGCTTTTCCAGTTCAAGTTGTGAATACTCAATTAACTCTAACCAAACACCGATATTTTTAATATGGTTGTTGTTTACTGATAATTGCCAGTCTTCGTTAACATAAACAATTCCAGGAGTCTCGAACCCGAAATCAATTAATTTATCTTCAAAATAATGGATTAATTTTAAGTCTGTTGTGTCATCAATATCAATTATTTTTTTCCCAAGAGTTAGGAGAATATCCAATACTGATGATGTATGGCCGTTTCGTAAACCAGCGCAAAAATCAAAAATCTGATCTATGAAGTTCATTAAATTGTCTTTATCGACCTCTTCAACAGTTTGTTTAAGCATACTGTTTAGGTTCCAGATAATTCTTTCTTTATGATTGGCCATGCCATCAAGCTGGAGAAGGTAAAAGCTGTAGTAAAATTTCTCAATAAACGTTTTGAATAATGAAACAGATGTTGCAAATCTATCTGCTACCTTGTCATAATCTGGTAACTCTGTTACCAAAGTGTTCCAGTCTTTTATATCTTCTAATTTGTTTCTAAGCTCATTAAACCATGGTTTGCCCAAACTATTAATTATAACCGACTTATTAATCGTGAGGATGTTTGTATGTTGTTTAATCCAGTTCTCAATTTTTGTACTACTTTCCCAATACTCAACGTTTTTTTCGTAAATACTTAAATTAGTGTCTAATATATGTGTGCTACATTGCTTAAGTTGCGCAACATCCTTTAAATATCTGTTAAAGTATTTTGAAGCCTTAATAAAGCTCAAAGGGTCTTTTTTCAATCCCTTTTGCATAGCGAAGCAACAAATTTCAATGGTACCTGAATAATCTTTATTTTCTTTTGCCAGTTTTTGGATAAACTCCAGAATTGTTCTGATTATCATAACATGATAATCAATACTGTCTTTCTCAATAAGAAGTTTTTCAAGGAGTTCGATAGGTACTTTAAAAGCTTTCTGGGGGTCATCAAGGCCTATATAATACCAATAATCGGTTAATAGTATCTTACGAAGTTCTTCAGCTACAAATTTTCTGTTAGAAAATGGATGCTGATATTCAATAATGCAATCGTTTGCGCGTTTGTGAATTCCAAAGTACTTCTTTGATAGATTTATAAACCTTTGATAATCAGGCTCTATATTTATGTCTTTATATCTAGTTTCCGCAAGGTTGGCTTCGAGAGCTTTTGATTTAAATTTTTCTGCCATATTGTTAGTTAGTCCACAAATTGATAGATTATTTTAGTTTAATTTTGCTAATAGCAAATATGAGGTAACTCACAAAGGTAATTATAATACTTAAATTGGGTATGAAATTATCTTTCACTGAATAGAAATAAAATTAATACTAAAGTTATGACTAAGATTAAAATTGGAATCAATGGTTTCGGGCGCATTGGCCGTAATGTTTTTAAAATCGCCCACGAAAGAGAAAATATGGAAGTTGTTGGGATTAATGATTTAACAGATACAAAGACTCTTGCACACCTATTAAAATATGATTCAACACAGGGTAAATTTAATGGAGAAGTAAAGTACAATGATAATAATTTGATCGTTGATGGAAAAGAAATTCGTGTTACTGCTGAGAGATTACCCATTGATATTAAATGGGCTGAAACCCCAGATGTAGTTGTTGAGGCAACTGGTATATTCAGAATGAAAGAAAGTAATAAAGGTGGTTATGGTGATCACCTTAAGAATGGTGCAAAGAAGGTAATCTTAACTGTTCCTGCAAAGGATGAAATCGACCGCATGATTGTTATAGGTGTAAACGATAATGAGTTGCAGGATGATGACCAATGTGTGTCAAATGCATCTTGTACAACTAACTGTTTGGCTCCCGTTGCAAAAGTGTTGAATGATAGATTTGGCATTGAGAATGGATTAATGACAACTGTACATGCTTATACTAATGATCAGGCAATACTGGATGCACCACATTCTGATTTAAGAAGAGCACGTTCAGCAGCTGTATCACAAATCCCTACAACTACAGGTGCTGCTAAAGCCGTTGGTAAAATTATTCCTGATTTGAACGGAAAACTTGATGGTATGGCAATTCGTATTCCAACACCAACAGGGTCACTGGTTGATTTAGTTGTAAACTTAAAAACTGAAGCATCGAAAGATGAAATAAATGCTGCAATGAAAGAAGCAGCAGAAGGCCCAATGAAAGGAATTCTTGAATATCAGGAAGATCCAATTGTTTCGGTTGATATAATTCATAATAGCCATTCATCAATTTATGATGTAGAGAGCCTGATGGTTCAGGGAAAAACTATTAAAGTTCTTTCATGGTACGATAATGAGTGGGGTTATTCTTGTCGTGTTGTTGACTTGATTGATTTGTTTAACTTGTAAATTGTGGCCTTAATAGAGCATCAATAATTCCGTTATGCTTGTATTTGAAACCAGTCATCCCGATAAGTCTGGACTCCTGATTTCAAATACTCACAAGGCTCATTCTTGAGGCTCTCTTAAACCCACTCAAAAAAAATTTTAAAGGATTCTAAGATTTAATTGGAATTAGTTCAAGATATTAAGCCATCAGATGTTGAGTCTGGTGGTTTTTTTTATTGGTAAATATTGCAAGTCTGGAGGGTTGGCCTGTGTGTGGGGACCTGTAATAGAAAGTATAACTAATATAAGTCCAAGTCCCTTCGCTAAGAGCTTCGGTTCAGACTTGAACTATTGTGGGGATTTGTAATAGAAGGTATAACTAATTTGAGTCCAAGTCCCTTCGCTAAAGGCTTTGCGTCAGACTTGAACTATTGTGGGTGGGATTTAGGATTTTCGTGTGCTACTAGAACAAAGCTAAGGAAAATAAACAACCCCAGAAGAACTATCCCTACTTGCACCCGTGGCTGAGGCCAGACAATTTACTTTTCCTTCATTACGTAATACTCCCATCAAAGCAAATATTAATGCTTCTTTATTGTCAACAATTAGCTCGTCGGGGACTATTATCGTTCTCATAAGCTCTTTTTGAATTGCGGTTATAAGAAACTTATTGTGTGCACCACCTCCGGTTATTAGTACCTTATCTCCTTTGAAACCTAAAATTGTATTGTTAATCTGGAAGGCAATATGCTTGCAGACAGTATATAGCTTGTCTTGTACACTGGAATCAGAACTATCAATAATGCTAATAAATGTATGCGAAACAAGTTGGTTACTCATTGATTTTGGATAGGGGAGGGAGTAATATGATTGATTATTTAGTTCTTCAAAAAGTTGCTTATCCATCTTGCCTA
>Ga0209633_10002419_pt1 | contig 18024 bp, 13 predicted proteins | sample Cruoilmetagenom1_FD_187290 | JGI IMG/M metagenome (GOLD analysis project Ga0209633, IMG submission 187290) | Oil polluted marine microbial communities from Coal Oil Point, Santa Barbara, California, USA - Sample 1 (SPAdes) (version 2) | ecosystem: Environmental > Aquatic > Marine > Oil seeps ... | reverse complement strand
ATTTCGGTCGCTAGTAATGAAGGTCAGGGTTCTCGGTTTAAAATGAGTATGCCTGTAACAACCTTGAGCAATGAAGTAGAGGTGCAGCCCGATAATATAACGTTGTTACAAGGGAAGCGGATTTTGCTAGTCGAGCCTTTTAAAGCAACAGCTAATTATTTGAAGGCAATTTTCGAGCAATGGAAAGTTGATTGCGTTGTAGTTAAAAGTTATACGGAAGCCATGGAATGCCTTAAACCAGATGGTTCGGATGACCAAATCTTTGATGTGTGTCTATTTAATGTTGATTACTGCGAAGGAGATGAAGACGCATTTTTGAAAGCTATTGAGAACGGAAATAGTTGTTCTACAGTTCAACTTATTCCAATGATGCGTTTTGGTGGTAAGTATTCACCAGCACAAGCCTCTACAATTGACTTGAGCGTTACGATTGATAGGCCAGTTCGCGCAGATAAACTTGAGCAAACATTAATTAATGTACTGTCAGAAAAAGAACAGCTTTTGGAGCATGGCGCTATTGAATCAACAAGCAATGGGGCTTCACTACAAAATTTAAGCGTATTAGTGGTTGATGACAATGTAACGAATCAATTGGTAGCGGTTGCTATGTTAAAGCAATTTGGTGTTGTGGCCGACTGTTCCATGAATGGTAGAGAAGCATTAAATTCCTTTAGAGAGTGTCAGCATGACTTGATTTTGATGGACTGCAATATGCCCGTGATGAATGGGTATGAATCGACGCAAGCGATAAGGGAATTAGGCAGCTCAGTTAAGCAGCCCGTGATTATTGCATTAACCGCAAAGGACAAAAAAAGCGAACTAGAGCAATGTACGGCGGTTGGTATGGATGGCTACCTGTTAAAGCCATTTGAAATGTCAGGGTTATTGGAAAAAATACAAAATTGTTTTGGTAACGATAAGCTTGGGCAACTAAGTATTAACAATGAAGCTGAAAAGATCATGTCGATTAGTAGGGGCGAATCCGCAGTTGACGAAGACATATTTAAGGCATTGGCCAGTAATACTGGGGACGGCATTAAAAAAATCGTAGAATCATACCTAGTTGACACGCCAATCGATATCTCCACTTTAGTTGCCGCTATGGAAGCCGGCGATGTGCCTAGTTGTTTAGAGCTTGCACATAGATTAAAAGGTAGCTCTCAAAATTTAGGGGCAGTTGGCCTAAGTTTAATCTGCATAGAAATTGAAGACATTTGGTCAAAAGACATCGTTAAACGAGATGATATAGGGGCTATTTCTAAGAGGTTAGACGATGAACTTATTGATATTGAGTCATATTTAAAATCGGAATTAGAAAAAATAAAACCATTACAGGAAAGTAAAGTTCCACGAAATAAAGAAGTTATTTTGGTTGTTGACGATGACCCGAGCACAAGAATGACATTATGCAGTGTGCTTGAGCGTGAAGGCTATCAAGTAGAACAGGGTGTTAATGGGCGTGAAGCTATAGACTTATTTGAAACATTAAAGCCCAATGTAATCATCATGGATGCAATGATGCCCATCATTGATGGATTTGAGGCATGTGAACAAATTAAGGCGATGAGCGCTGGTAAAAATGTGCCAATTCTTATTACAACCGCGTTAGAAAATGAGCAATCAGTTGACTTGGCATATCAAAGTGGCGCGGCAGACTTTATACCCAAACCCATTAACTTATCAGTGTTGCGACAAAGGGTGAACAGGCTACTAGATAAACAAAGTGCCGATAACCATGTTCAAAAATTAGCCTATGTAGACGGTCTGACCGGGCTGCCGAATAGAACCGCATTTGTGGAGCAGTTTGAGCAGGAGCTAAATCATGCTCAGCGTAATAAGACTAACTTGGCCGTTTTCTTCATTGATGTTGATCAGTTTAAAAATATTAATGATAGTTTGGGTCATGAAGCAGGTGATATCTTATTGAAAGCAATGTCTGGTAGATTATCTGGGTGCATCAGATCGGGTGATGTTTTAGCGCGCTTAGGTGGTGATGAATTTATCGTTTTGTTAAGTAATATCGAGAGTAATAAAACAGCTGAAAAAATAGCACAGTCGATGCTTAACGTTCTTAAAGAACCATTTGAAATTGCGAGAAATGAAATTGTGGTGGGTATCAGTATTGGAATTTCAATGTGCCCCGATGATGGCGTTTCAAAAGAAGATTTATTGAAACATGCAGATACAGCGATGTATAAGTCTAAAGCTTCAGGGCGGAATACATACCGTTTCTATATTCAAGAAATGAGTGATGTTATTGAACAAAGAATGTTGATTGAATCTGACCTTAGGAAGGTCTTGAATAATGAAGAGCTTGCACTGTATTTCCAGCCAAAACAAAACACTAAAACGGGATGTGTTATTGGTTCTGAAGCGCTTGTCAGGTGGCGACATTCCATACGAGGGTTGGTATCACCGGCAGAATTTGTACCTATAGCAGAAGAGACAGGTGTAATTAAAGAGATTGGATTATGGGTGTTGGACAACGCCTGTTGCACTCTAAAAAATTGGCAATTAGACTCGGGGTATGAAGGCACGATGGCTGTTAATGTATCTGCAGTTCAAATGGCAGATGAGAAGTTTGTATCGCAACTTGAAAGCTGTTTGGATAGACATCAGCTCGACCCGAGTCATTTAGAACTAGAAGTAACGGAAACGATGGTGCTAGAAAATGTCGATGCAATGCTGGAAAAAATGCATCAGATTAGGCGAATGGGGGTAAGCTTGTCGATTGATGATTTTGGAACGGGCTATTCTTCATTTAGTTATATAAAACAATTACCAGCAGAAACATTAAAGTTAGATATGGAATTCATCTGCGAAATTCCTGACAATAAATCAGATATGGCGGTTGTTGATGGAATGATTGTACTAGCGCATAACCTAGGGATGAAAGTGGTTGCAGAAGGCGTTGAAACTCAAGAGCAGTATGACTTTTTAGCTGAGCATGGGTGTGATTTGGTGCAAGGCTACCTAATTGATAAGCCGTTATCAGCAGATGAATTCGAAGAAAAGTATGTATCACAGACAACGATGCAATCTGAAAGTTTAGCTAATTGATTGTTGACGTTATCAGATGGCTTATTGAGATGGTGCGCTGTTTTTGTGACAACACCTAAATAGGTCGGTTATCCTAAGCTTAATTTTATAAAGAGTTCCTTCGTGCACGTTATATATTTACACGGCTTTTGTAGTTCATCTAAATCATTAAAAGCAGAGCAGGTTCAACATTATGTTGAGAATCACTCAGAACATTCATTGTTTTTGGTTGATTTGCCACATGCCCCAATTAACGCTATGGCGTTAATTGAGTCTCACATCAGCGCGCTAAATGGTAAACCATGGGGGCTTATGGGCAGTTCGTTAGGTGGTTATTATGCGACATATTTGTCTGAAAAATATCAGACGAAAGCGGTGCTTATTAATCCGGCGGTTAAGGCATACACCTTATTACAGCCATTGTTAGGTGAAAACAAGAACTATCACAACGGTGAAGTCTTTGAACTAACAGAAGAGCATTTGCTGCAGTTAAAAATGCTGTATGTGCAGACCATAACAGACCCTAAATTGTTCTTATTGTTAACGCAAACAGGTGACGAAGTGCTAAATTATAAGGATGGGGTTAATTATTACGAACATGCTGAGCAGCGTGTTATCGAAGGAGGACATCATGGATTTGATGGCTTTGAACACTTTTTAGACGATTCTTTTAAACACTTAGCGGGTTAAAACACATGGCAGAAGGTCATATAAAAAAAATGCAGTCGGTTCTAGCAGACACAGTGGCCTACAGCTTGCCAATAGGCGATGAATTAATTGGTTTGAATCAATATCTAGGGAAGCAAATTAAGCTGACGTATAAAGATGAAATTCACTGCTCTAACTGTGGCAAGCGCACTAAGAAAAGCTATAGCCAGGGTCATTGCTATGTTTGCATGACGAAACTTGCACAATGTGACCTGTGTATTATGAAACCTGAAACGTGCCATTATCATTTAGGCACATGCCGTGAACCTTCTTGGGGAGAGCAATTTTGCTTTCAAGATCACATTGTTTATTTAGCCAATTCTTCTGGCTTAAAGGTTGGTATTACTCGGCACACGCAAGTTCCCACGCGTTGGATTGATCAAGGAGCGACGCAAGCGTTGCCTATGTTTAAAGTGAAAACGCGTTTACAGTCTGGTCTGGTTGAAATGGCGTTAAAGAAGCACGTGTCTGATAAAACCGATTGGCGAAAAATGTTAAAAGGTCAGGCCGAATCAAAAGATATGATTGCGGAAAGAGATGCCCTGTTAGAACAAGCTAGCGAAGCATTAGCGGCTATTCAAGATGAGCAAGGTGCGGAGCAGGTTGAATGGCTTGTCGACGCAAAAGAAGTTTTAATTAATTACCCTGTTTTGCAATATCCAGAGAAAGTATCGTCATTTAATTTTGATAAAACACCGGTTATTGAAGGTCAATTGTTAGGTATAAAAGGACAATATCTAATTTTAGACAAAGGTGTTTTAAATTTGCGTAAATTTACTAGTTACAACCTTGTTTTTGATGCCTAAAAATACACGTCCAAGGGTTGTTATATTTTCACAAGGTGATGAGGTTATCACTGGAGCAACGGTTGATACAAATGCAGCGTATTTGTCGCAACAGTGTTATGAACTTGGGTTTGATATTATTCGGCATATTACTGTTGCGGATGATATGGCCGAACTGGTTCAGTTAATGCTTGATATTGATAGCATGGCCGATGTTTGCCTTTGCACGGGCGGATTAGGGCCTACACAGGATGATTTAACATCAGAAGCGTATGCTCAAGCGTTTGGTTTGCCATTGAGTTTTGATGAGGATGCGTACGGCATGATGTCTGCCTACTTTGATAAGCTTAATGTGCCAATGGCTGAAGTCAATCGCAAACAAGCATATTTACCTGAGCAGTCTGAGCGTATTGATAATTATTGGGGAACAGCAGCAGGATTTGTAGGGGAAGGAAAACATTGCCGGTTTTATTTTATGCCGGGTGTGCCCTATGAAATGCGAAACATGATGACGAGCTTTGTCATTGATGATTTAAAGCAGAAATTTCATATTGAAAAAACCAAACTTATCACTTTAAGAATAATGGGTATGGGCGAGTCCAGTATTCAGCAAATAATCGATGAACTAACTATTCCTGATGTGGTGCGCGTTAGTTTTCGAGCGGGCTTGCCAGAAAACGAATTAAAGTTGACATTTCCTAATGCGTACCCCGAAAAAGAACTTCGGGCTTGTATTGACATGGTTCAGGACGCCTTGGGGTCCGTTATTTTTGCGGTGGATGGGCTTGACGATAATATCGTTAGTTTAGCTGACTGTGTGGATCAGTTGATGCAAAAAAAAGAACAATCAATATCTGCAGTTGAAACATTATCTCAAGGTTTGTTTGCTAAGCAATGCAATGCAAACTGGTTAACAAGTTCTCAGGTATTTCCCTTGTGTGGCAATGCAGTTAAAACAATGCAGATGGCCGAAAAGCCAGTGAGTGAAAAAACAGCGTTAGCGATCGCAAAAAACTTGGCTGAAACATCACTTTCTAGCATGGTAATGGTTCAGTTGTATCATGCAAAGGCCAAAAACAAATCAGACATTTATACGGCCGTAGTGGATAATGCGTCGGCACTCTCATCAACCCGAGAAGTGTCGGGTCGTTCAGACAGGCAGCAAATTGTTGCAGCAGCGGCAGGTTTGAATCTCGTTAGAAAAACACTTTTAAATTAAAACAGTATGCCATTAATAAAACTTGATAACGTAAGCATCGCTTTCGGGCTAAAGCCTGTGCTTGATAACGCAGAATTGCAAATTGATGAGCAAGAGCGAATCGGCCTCATTGGTAGAAATGGCGAAGGTAAATCAACACTACTGAAAGTGATAGCCGAAGCGATTTTGCCTGATTCTGGCCAATTATGGAAACAGGCGGGTGTTGTAGTGTCGACGCTCGAACAATCACCGGAACTTCCAGAAGCCTCAACGGTATATGAAGCGGTAGCCGATAGCTTAGGTGAAGTGGGGCATGTGATTGCTGAATATCATGACTTGCTGCTTGATGCAGATGTTGACTTGGATAAATTGGGTAATTTGCAGAACCGTTTGGAAGCAATGGATGGTTGGAGTTTGCAACAACGGGTTGAATCAGTGTTGAGTCGCTTAAATTTACCGGCAGATAAAAAAATTGATGAAATGTCCGGTGGTTGGAAGCGCCGCGTCGGTCTCGCTAGAGCATTAGTAGTTGAGCCGGACGTGCTGTTATTAGACGAGCCCACAAACCATTTGGATATGGAAACCATTGTTTGGTTAGAGAAGCAACTAGAAAGTTTTCAAGGAGCAGTAGTGTGCATTACTCACGACCGTACCTTTTTACAGAATATAGCTAAACGTATTATTGAAATTGATAGAGGGCAGTTGACATCATGGTCATGCACTTATCATCAATATCTTGAACGAAAAGCAGCAGCGTTAGAGTCGGAAGCAAAAACAAACGCAGAGTTTGATAAAAAACTAGCACGTGAAGAAGTATGGATTCGTCAAGGTATTAAGGCGAGGAGAACACGTAATGAAGGGCGAGTTAGAACGTTAAAAAAACTTCGTACTGAACGCGCGGAGCGTAGAAATCTAGCGGGCCCAGCAAAATTGGAAGTAGACAAAGGCGAACGGTCTGGAAAATTGGTAATAGAAGCAGAAGATGTCTCCATTGCTTATGAAGGTAAGCGCATGGTACATGAATTTTCTTGCCGTTTGATGCGTGGCGATAGAGTGGGTTTAGTGGGCCCTAATGGCATCGGGAAAAGCACACTAATTAAGGCCTTATTACAAGAAATAGCACTGGACTCCGGCAATGTAAAGCACGGTACAAAGCTAAAAGTTGCCTACTTTGACCAACATCGTGATGTGCTTGATTTGGAAAAAACCGTTATTGACTTAGTGTCAGATGGCCGAGATAGCGTCACCATCAACGGTCGTGATAGGCATGTTATTAGTTACTTGGGCGATTTTCTATTTGCACCCGAACGTGCGCGTTCACCAGCGAAGGTTTTATCGGGTGGTGAGCGAAATCGTATTATGTTGGCAAAGCTTTTTAGTCAGCCAACTAATTTCATAGTCATGGATGAACCAACTAATGACTTGGATATTGAAACGCTGGAGTTGTTAGAAGAGCTGTTGATGGAATATGACGGTACGTTGTTGCTAGTCAGTCATGATAGAAAATTTTTAGAAAACGTAGTGACTAATTTTTGGTTCTTTGAAGGCGATGGCCAAATTACAGACTATGTGGGTGAGTTACCTAATTGGGCGACTGTTATTAAAGCAAAAGAAAAGGTTGAGAGAGGTGAAAAAGTTACCTTATCTGCCGAGCCCACGCAACAGCCCACAAAAAAACCAAAATTAAGTTATAAGCTTCAACAAGAGCTAGATGCCTTGCCAAAGAAAATTGATGAGCTAGAAAAAGCCCTTGAAGCGCTTCAGCAGCTCACTAGCACGGCAGATTTTCATAAAGGTGAGCGGGATATAATTCAGCAAAAGCTGGATGAAATGGCTGAAGTTGATATGGCATTACAAGACAAATATCAACGTTGGGACGAACTAGAGTCGATGGTTTAATTAGCTAAAATTCAATAAAGTTTGTTGGTATAATTCACTACCCAAAACGTAGATCATAGCGTTTTATTTAAATACGGAGAGATGTCAGAGTGGTCGAATGAGCACGCCTGGAAAGCGTGTGTACCGAAAGGTACCGAGGGTTCGAATCCCTCTCTCTCCGCCATTTTATTATAGAAATCAATGGCTTTAATGAACTTGTTGATTTTTCCCGCATCTAGCTCCACATCTTGATAAGATTTAAAATGGTTGTTATTTGATATGGAACACGAAGCAATGTTGTTTAATGCTTGGGTTTTTGTTGTTGCGCGTTACATCCATTCGTCAGTGCATATCACAGTCAATAATTATTTAATGTGTGGTAGTGCCTTTACCGTCTCAATTTGTTTTATAGTGATGCTTTGGGTCGGTATTTTGCAAAATATGCCGAGTTTTTAAGAAGCTTAAATCAAACGACCTGTTTTTCCTCAAGCAATGCATTAAGGTCTTTAATTGGCATTGGTTTTGCGAATAAATAGCCTTGATAATTGGGGCAACCAAATGCTAATAGCATTTTTTGTTGTTCAACCGTTTCTACCCCTTCCGCGATAATATCCAGTTCTAAACCTTTTGCCATTGAGATAATGGTTTTAACAATTGACCTATCTTGCGGATCGTCTTCTAAATCACGCACGAAGGATTGGTCAACTTTTAATTGATCTAGCGGCAACTGCTTTAGATATTGAAGTGAGGAGTAACCAGTGCCAAAGTCATCTAAAGAGAATTGCACGCCGATGCCTTTAAGTTGGTTCATTTTGACGATAATATCGCCAATATCTTCTACTAACATGGTTTCTGTCAGCTCTAGTTTTAATCGTTTGGGATTTATGTCTGATGCTTTAATGCCCCGTAGTACGTTGTCTACAAATTCTGGTTGCTTAAACTCTATCGAACTAACGTTAACAGCAATGCTTAAGTGTTCGGTAGACGGTTGTTTTTGCCAGGCATTTAATTGTTGGCAAGCGGTGTTTAGTACCCAGTTGCCAATGTGCACAATAAGCCCTGTTTCTTCTGCAACTGGAATGTATTCCATGGGCGGTATATAACTTTTTGTTGGGTGGTGTAAGCGGAGTAAGGCTTCTGCGCCAAATACTTGGCCATCGGAATTTATTTGCAGTTGATAGTGCAGTTCGAATAAGTTATTTGATAAGGCATTTTTTATCAACTGTTCGGTATTAGCTCGTGCATCCACAGCGGCTTGCATTTCCGGGTCAAAAAAGCGTATCGCATTACGGCCAGCGGCTTTGGCTTGGTACATAGCAATATCAGATTGTTGAAGCAGATCTTTTGCGGAGCTGCCCCCCGAAAACATGGTGACGCCGATACTGGCTGTTATGGGCAGGTCTCGGCCATCAATTTTATAGGGGATGTTTAAATCAGCCAATAAATTTTCGCAAACGGTTTCAGCCCGTCTTGCAGCATGAGTTGAATTATGGTCTAGCTCTTCAAGCATCACCACAAACTCATCACCGCCAAAACGCGCAATACTATCGCCTTCTCTTACGGAGCCCTTCAGCCGTTCAGCAACTTGTTTTAAAACAACATCGCCGGTGCTATGTCCCATGGTGTCATTCACCATTTTGAAATGATCTAAGTCTATAAATAATAATGCGCCATTAAAACTGGTACGTTTATATAGTGACAATATGTGTTCCAAACGATCTAGCAGAGTACGCCTATTGGCTAATCCTGTTAATTCATCTTCGTAGGCTAACTGTTGAACCTTCGACTCAATAAGTATTCGTTCAGTTAAATCTCGCCATACCACATGAATGATTTTTTCGTTCCCAACGTCAATTGGCGTCAACATGACTTCAAGTGTAATGGGCTCATCATTATTTTTTAAATAGACCCATTCAAAACGCTGTGATCCTTCAAAGAATGTTGCGTCCATCATTTTTTTTGCTTTAAGGTTTGAATCTTGCCCGTCAGGTTGCAAAAGAGGGGAGGTTTTGTGTGATGGCCGATTAAGCAACGCATCTTTGTTAGGAAATTCTAATAATTTAACGGCCGCAGGGTTGCATTCAATAAAATGACCATTTTTGATAATCAAACAGGCATCACCCATTTTTTCGAAAAGACGTTGGGCGCGCTTTTCAGATGTGCGTAATAAGGCTTCTGCACGTTTTCTATCATCAATATTGCGAATGTTGGCTTGTAAAAGTACTTTGTCCCCTAACGTAACGCGACTTAATAGAATTTCTGTAAAGAATGTTTCGTCATTATCAAAGCGTTTTTGTTGCCATTCAAAGCGGCTACTGCCTTTTTCAAAAGCTTCGTTAATCAATCGTTTAGACATTTCAAGGGAGTCGTCACCGTTAGGCTGTTTTCCTGGAGAAAGTTCTTGCGGGCGTAGTGTGCAAAAATGCTTTTTCGATTTTGTGCCGTATAATTCAACACAAACTTTGTTGCATTCTAAAAAGCCGGTTTCATCCATTAATACCCATCCCTCCATGTGGGAGTCGTACATGGCTTGCAGTTTCTTCTCAGACTCTTTAAGGGCTTTTTCTGCAGCTTTCCTATCAGAGTTATCGCGCACACTTGCTTGAACAATGGTGTCCCCAGCTATGCTTGTGCGGCTTAATAACACTTCTGCATCAAAAGGTTGTTTGGTGTCATGCCGCGTATGCTGCCAATCAAATCGGTTTTTGCCATCGCTGATGGCTTTAACAAAGTTTTTATTGGCTAATTCGCTAGACAATTCTCCATTGGGTTGCCGTGCAGGAGAAAGGTCACTGGGGCCTAAGCTGCAAAAATGTTCTTTGGACTCACAACCAAAAAGTTCTAAAGTCGCTTCGTTGCAATCTAAAAAACCTTTTTCGCCAACGGTCATCCAAGCATCGCGATTGGTTTCTTGAAATACGTGCAACATGCTCTGGGACTTTTTTAGCGCTTTTTCGGCCTTGAGTCGCGCTGTTAAATCTCGCCACAATACGTGTATTAATCGCTCACTGACTACATCAATTGGCGTCAACATCACTTCAACCGTTAGCGGCGTCCCATCAAATTTTAGAATAGTCCACTCAAATCGTTGTGGGCCGATGTCAAATGAGTCACTGATCATTTTTTCGGCTTTAATATTGGATTCTTGGCCATCTGGTTGATGAGGAGGCGAAATTTTGTCAGGAGATTGGTTGATTAAGGCTGCTTCGTTAGGATATTCGAGTAATTTAACAGCTGCTTGGTTGGCTGAAACAAACAGGCCATCTCTAATAATTAAAGAAGCATCCCCCATGTTCCTATACAGTTGTTCAAACGCACCAGTATGTGTTTCTAAAGTAAATGGTTTAAGTTGTGAGTTTTTTAACCCCATTTCAATGAGCTATTTATATTCAAATATATTGGTTAATAGTAGTCTAATTTCCAAATATTTCTGTGTATTTGATAGCATTTTTTCATTAGTTCGATATCTATAACTGAGTACGTTTAGAAGGGATTTACTTGTGACTTAATTAGGGAGTAGTTGCTGGATATTGTTTGTCTTAGTGATACACTGAATGCTTTAAAAGTTGTTGAAAATAGGTTGGTTATGGCAGGGCATAGTAAGTGGGCAAATATTCGTTTCCGAAAAGGTGCGCAAGATGCTAAACGAGGCAAGCTATTTACAAAATTAATTCGTGAAATTACTGTGGCCACAAAAGCCGGTGGCCCAGATCCAGATAATAACCCGCGTTTACGTTCGGCGGTTGATAAAGGTTTGTCGAACAACATGAAGCGCGACACCATTGAAACCGCTATTAAAAAGGGCAGTGGTGCGACGGATGCTGAACATTTTGATGAAATTCGTTATGAGGGCTATGGGCCCGCCGGTACAGCGGTGATGGTAGATTGCTTGACCGACAACAAGAACAGAATCGTGGCCGAAGTACGGCATGCTTTTAATAAAAGTGGCGGTAATTTAGGCACCAGTGGTTCAGTTGATTATATGTTCCAAAAATTAGGTGTCATCAACTTTTCAAGCGAACAAGATGAAGATGCTTTAATGGAAGCTGCACTAGAAGCGGGTGCAGACGATATAGTTACCCATGATGATGGTTCTTTTGAGGTGTTAACTCAACCAGATGAGTTTATAACAGTCCGTGATGTATTATTAGCCGCAGGCTTCGCACATGAACACGCTGAAGTGACAATGCGAGCCGATAACTTGTCACCAGTTATTATAAAAGATGCTGAAAAAATATTACATTTGCTCGATGTGTTGGAAGATTTAGATGATGTACAAAATGTATATTCCAATGCGGATTTTCCTGATGAAGCAATGGAAGGGTCAGAGTAAGCCCTTTTATGCGTATTCTTGGAATTGATCCAGGCTCAAGGGTAACAGGTTATGGTGTTATCGAAGTAACAGGTCGTGAAACAAGGTATGTGGACAGCGGTTGTATAAGAACGGGAGGGGGTGATTTGCCAGGCCGTTTAAAAAAAATATACTTAGGGACGCGAGAAATTGTACAGCGTTACAAGCCGCAAGAAATGGCTGTTGAACAGGTGTTTATGGGTAAGAACGCGAAATCAGCATTAATATTAGGTCAAGCGAGAGCATCTGCTATTTGTGCGGTGTTTGACGATGATGTCATTGTTTATGAATATGCAGCCAGACAAATAAAACAAGCGTTGGTAGGTAAAGGCAGTGCAGATAAAACACAGGTTCAACACATGGTAAAAATTTTATTAAAATTACAAGGCGATCCACAAATGGATGCGAGTGATGCATTAGCTGTTGCGTTGTGCCATATGCATACCGATCAGACAGCCAAAGCAACAGCAAGAGGCTTGGTATGATTGGTTTTTTGCGCGGCGTAGTACATGAGAAAAAAGCGCCACATGTGGTTATAGAAGTTCAAGGAGTGGGCTATGATGTTGAAACGCCGATGTCCAGCTTTTTTAGTTTACCTGCAGTAGGGGAAGCCGTACTATTACGAACGCATCTCGTTGTTCGAGAAGATGCTCATATTTTATATGGCTTTGTAACGGAACAAGAACGCGCGTTATTTCGTAGTTTGATCAAGGTTAATGGGGTGGGGCCAAAAGTAGCGCTGGGGATATTGTCTGGTGTGAGTGTTGATGATTTCTGTTTGTGTGTCAGTGATAACAACGTTAGCGCGTTGGTTCGTTTACCCGGTATTGGCAAAAAAACGGCAGAACGGCTCATTATTGACATGCGAGATCGTTTGCCGGAGCATGCGATTGGGACGGCATCGTTACCGACAGGCGCAGTATCTCGCCCTGTTTCAGCGATAGAGGAAGCGATTAGCGCACTAGTGGCGTTAGGGTATAAGCCACAAGATGCGGAAAAAAGGGCAAAAGCGGTGGCTGATGATGATGCAAGTAGCGCACAAATCATACGTTCTGCTTTACAATCTGCCGGAACGAAATAAATAAGTAAGCCATGATAGAAAGTGACCGATTAATTAGTTCCGACAATTTGCTAGATGATGATGCGATAGATCGAGCCATTCGCCCAAAAACATTAGAAGACTATATTGGCCAACCCGCGATACGTGAACAGATGGGGATTTTTATATCTGCCGCGAAATCACGTTCTGAGTCTCTGGACCATGTGTTGATTTTTGGTCCTCCCGGCTTAGGTAAAACAACGCTGTCGCATATTATCGCCAATGAAATGGGGGTTAATCTACGGCAAACATCTGGCCCTGTGTTGGAAAAAGCGGGTGACTTGGCTGCGTTATTAACGAACCTTGAAGAAGGCGATGTGCTGTTTATCGATGAAATACATCGGCTAAGTCCAGTGGTTGAAGAAATACTATATCCTGCAATGGAAGATTTTCAACTCGACATTATGATTGGTGAGGGTCCAGCAGCTCGTTCAATTAAACTGGATTTACCGCAGTTTACTTTAGTAGGAGCCACAACCAGGGCGGGTTTGTTAACATCACCTTTGCGTGATCGGTTCGGTATTACCCAGCGGTTGGAGTTTTATAACGATGAAGATCTTACCCATATTGTTAAAAGGTCAATGGGGATTCTCGCACTAGAATCCGATGAGGGCGGCGCTAAAGAAGTTGCTGTTAGATCACGTGGCACCCCTAGAATAGCGAACCGTTTACTTAGGCGAGTAAGAGACTATGCCGATGTTAAAGGCGATGGCATTATTACGACGGATATCGCCAACAAAGCGTTGACGATGCTTGAGGTCGATAAGAGTGGATTCGATAAACTAGATAGACGGTTGTTAAAAACACTAGTTGAAACCTTCGATGGTGGTCCTGTAGGCGTAGACAGCTTAGCTGCGGCCCTTAGTGAAGAGCGAGGCACCGTAGAAGATGTGCTTGAGCCATATCTCATTCAACAAGGTTACATCATTAGAACACCACGTGGAAGGTTGGCGACGAGGCATGCTTACCAACATTTGGGTCTAAAGAAGCCTTCGGATAATGGTGATTCTGGCAGAGGTGATTACTTTTCAGAAGATGGGCAAGGGTAAAAGATATAGCCCGCCATACCTGCGTTGAACTCAACGTAGTAAAGATAAATTGTAAATTCTCTATAGTCATATTGTAACGATTTTGTGTTACTCAAAACGACAGGAAAGAGAAGCTGAAGGGCAAAGTGTCGCCTTTTTAAGACAGTTGTTTAGTTTGTCGGAAACTGTCAGAATCTCCCCTGTTTATTGCTTCACTCTATTGTTTTTCTATCGGACCAATTTAAAAAATACTGTAAATGATTGATAATAAAGAACATTCTTTTTCAGTGCGTATATATTATGAAGACACAGATATGCAAGGCATTGTGTACTACGCCAATTATTTGAAATATTTTGAGCGTGCACGAACGGAATTTCTACGAGAAAAAGGGTTTGAGCAAGGTGAACTTATCGAAGAGCAAGGGGTTGTGTTTGCGGTTCGAGCAGTGCAGGTTGACTATTTAAAGCCCGCTGCATTTAATGATGAATTGATTGTGACTACAACTATAGCTAAGTTAAAGCGTGCGTCACTCATTTTTCATCAAAGCATCGTACGTCCCTCGCCAGTTCGCGAAATAATAAACACAGCGGTAATTAAGGTAGCTTGCCTTGATGCAAGCACGATGAAAGTAAAAGCAATTCCAACAGCAATGATCGAGAAATTATCATGACGACAGACCTATCCATTGTCCACCTTGTTATGCAAGCGGGGCCTATCGTAAAACTTGTGATGTTAATGTTGGCGATAGCATCCGTTATTTCATGGACGTTTATTTTTGCTAAATACAAGGAATTTAAAACGGCCATCAGCGTGACTAATACGTTTGAAAAACGTTTCTGGTCTGGTATTGACCTTAATGAGCTATATCGCCAGGTTGCATCAGATCATTATGATAAAAGTGGCGTTGAAGAGATTTTCTATGTAGGTTTTCAAGAATATAAACGCTTAAACACACAGGCGGGTATGGAACCGATGCACGTGGTTGAAGGCGCAAGACGGGCTATGCAGGCGCAATTCAATAGAGAAATGGATGAGCTAGACAACCATTTACCCTTTCTAGCCACCGTTGGTTCAACCAGTCCTTATGTTGGTTTGTTTGGAACAGTTTGGGGTATCATGAGCTCATTCCAAGCACTGGCCAATATGAAACAAGCCACCTTGGCATTAGTTGCTCCTGGTATTTCAGAGGCTTTAGTTGCAACAGCTATGGGTTTATTGGCGGCGATACCGGCGGTAGTCGCCTACAACCGTTTTTCGACCAATGCAGACCGTTTAGCAACGCGATATGAAACGTTTATGGACGACTTTACGACCGTATTGCAACGCCAAGCACACGTTAAAATAAAGAAGTAAATTATGGCGCGTCATTCAAAACGTAAACCAGTAGCTGAGATCAATGTCGTGCCATATATAGACGTCATGTTGGTTCTGCTGATTATATTCATGATTACAGCGCCACTTATTCAACAAGGTGTTGAAATTGATCTACCTCAAGCCAATGCTGAAACATTATCCGATGAAGCAGATGACCCATTGGTGGTAACAGTCGATGCACAAGGGCAATATTTTTTAGATATTGGTGAAAATACAAGTAAACCTATTTCTAACGAAGAAATGCAGATAAAAGTAGCAGCGGTTTTGCGTAACAAACCAAAAACGCCGGTGATGATACGGGGCGATAAAAACGTGCCTTATGGTGATGTGGTGAACGTAATGACATCACTACAAGACGCTGGTGTGCCAAGTGTTGGCTTAATGACGGACCCGGCTAAATAACGTATGGCAAGCTTATTTAAAAAACACCCTGTTGCCGTTATATTGTCTGTGATGTTTCATGCAGGACTAATCGCATTTTTCATATTTGGTTTTGATCTTTTTGATGATCCAGTAGAAAGCAAACCACCTGTTAATATTGTTAAAGCCACCGTCATTGATGACTCTAAAGTTAGGGCAGAAGCTGAAAAGCTGAAAAAACAAGACCAGAAAAAAAAGTTAAATGAAAAAAAACGCCTTGAGAAATTAAAGAACGACCGTCTAAAAGAAGAGAATAAGCTCAAAGAGCTAAAAAAGCAGCAATTAGACCAATCAAAAAAAATTGAAGATCAAAAAGTCGCAGAAGCGGCGCGTTTGGCTAAGATAAAAAAACAACAAGTAGAACAGGCAAAAAAGAAAGCCGCGGATGACAAGCGAAAAAAAGCAGAGTTGGCTAAAAAGAAAGCTTTAGATAAAAAGAAAAAAGCAGAAGCGGCCAAACAAAAAAAAGCTGATGAGGCTAAAAAAAGAGCGGCACGTGAGCAGGCAGATGCGTTAGAGGCGATGCGTGCTGCGGCTCATGAAGAAGAGCAGGAGCGCTTAGCTCAAAAAGCCATTGCAAGTTACAGTGATATTATTCGCCAAAAGGTTGAAAGAAACTGGATACAACCTGCGGGTAATATTTCGGGGTTATCTTGCGTTGTTCGTGTGCAGTTAATCCCCGGTGGTGATGTTGCCGATGCGCAAGTAATAAAAGGTAGTGGTAATGCGTTGTTTGACCGGTCTGTTGAATTGGCGACGCGTAAAGCATCCCCATTACCAATACCAAATGACCCTTCACTATTTAATCAATTTAGAAATTTAGAGTTTTACTTTAAACCAGGAGTGTAAGTTGACTATGAAACAGGTTCTCAACAAATTATCATTATTGTTGGTTTTTATTGCAGTGCCAGCAATGTCGGCATTAAAAATTGAAATCACTCAAGGGGTATCTAGCGCACAACCAATAGCTATTGTACCTTTTGCATCAAACCCTATTGTTGGTGTGTTACCTGTTGATATAGCGCAAGTGGTTAGTGATGATTTAACCCGAAGTGGTCGATTCAAAGTATTACCCCGCGCCGATATGTTGAGTCGTCCTTCATCAGCAGACCAAGTTAATTTTAGAAATTGGCAAGCGTTAGGCCAAGATAACTTAGTTATTGGCAAAATAACCCAAGGTGTTAATGGTTTGCTTAACGTGCAATTCCAACTGTTTGATGTGTACAAAGGTGAGCAGTTGACGGGGTTTAGCATCCCTGCAAGGCCAAGTGATTTACGTGGTGTTGCGCATAGAATCAGTGATTTGGTTTATGAAAAGTTAACGGGGCAAAAAGGGGCGTTTAGCACCCGTATAGCCTATGTTACTTCACAGGCTGGCCCATCTGGTAAACCTGAATATAAAATTCAAGTGGCCGATGCAGATGGTTTTGATCCCAAAACAATTGTTAGTTCAACAGAGCCACTCATGTCGCCCGCATGGTCGCCACGCGGAGATAAATTATCTTACGTGTCATTTGAAGGAACCCGGTCGGCCATATATTCACAAACGCTTTCGACAGGTGTTCGTGAAAAATTAAAATCATTCAAAGGAATTAATGGCGCACCAGCATGGTCGCCGGACGGAACGCAGCTCGCATTAACACTCTCTAAAGATGGTAGCGCAGACATTTATGTGTATAACGTCATTACACGCTCATTTCGTCGCTTAACTAAAAGTTATGCAATAGATACAGAACCAACATGGTCGCCAGATGGGCGCCAGCTTGTGTTTACGTCGGATAGAGGCGGTAAACCACAGCTATATCGTATATCCATCAATGGAGGACGTGCAGCGAGGGTAACGTTTGAAGGCGACTATAATGCCAGAGGACGATATTCACCAGACGGTAAAAGCATTGTGATGGTGCAACGTGTTAATAGGCAATATAAAATTGCTATGTTAGATCTTAAAAATGGGTTTACACGGATTTTAACAAAAGGAAGCCTTGATGAATCTCCCAGTTTTGCACCAAATGGCAGTATGATCTTATATTCTACTAAAGATGGCTTGAAATCTATACTGGCTGCGGTATCATCTGACGGGCAAGTTCACCAAAAGTTTCGCCTACAAGGCGGTGATGTTAGAGAACCGGCGTGGTCACCT
>Ga0209633_10002418_pt1 | contig 18027 bp, 8 predicted proteins | sample Cruoilmetagenom1_FD_187290 | JGI IMG/M metagenome (GOLD analysis project Ga0209633, IMG submission 187290) | Oil polluted marine microbial communities from Coal Oil Point, Santa Barbara, California, USA - Sample 1 (SPAdes) (version 2) | ecosystem: Environmental > Aquatic > Marine > Oil seeps ... | reverse complement strand
AGTTTTACCTGTGGCAATCACTGTTTACAAAGACAAATCATTTGAATTTGTAATCAAGACTCCACCAGCAGCAGTACAATTATTAGAAGCGGCCAAAGTAAAGAAAGGATCAGGAGAACCAAACCGGCGTAAAGTAGCAAAAGTAACTTGGGATCAAGTTAAAGCAATTGCTCAAGACAAAATGGTAGATTTAAATGCCTTTGAAATCGGATCAGCTATGAAAATGGTTGCCGGTACAGCAAGATCGATGGGTATCACTGTTAAAGGAGGAGAAGCTCCAAACTAAATTTTTAGAAATGGCAAGATTAACAAAGAAGCAAAAAGAGGCACAAGCAAAAGTAGATAGTAACAAAATTTACTCTTTAGAAGAAGCTTCAGCTTTACTAAAAGAAATCACATACACAAAATTTGATGCGTCTATAGATTTAGCAATCAGATTAGGTGTAGATCCACGTAAAGCCAATCAAATGGTGCGTGGTGTAGTTTCTCTACCACATGGTACTGGTAAAGATATGAAGGTGCTTGCGTTAGTAACTCCAGATAAAGAAGCAGAAGCAAAAGAAGCTGGTGCTGATTATGTTGGGTTAGATGAATACTTACAGAAAATTAAAGAAGGTTGGACAGATGTTGATGTTATTGTCACTATGCCAAGTATAATGGGTAAGTTAGGACCATTAGGTAGAGTATTAGGGCCAAGAGGTCTTATGCCAAATCCTAAAACTGGAACAGTAACTATGGATGTAGCTAAAGCAGTTGCAGAAGTAAAAGCTGGTAAAATTGACTTTAAAGTAGATAAAACAGGTATTGTACATGCACCAATTGGTAAAGCATCGTTTAGTACTGATAAAATTATTGGGAATGCTCAAGAATTATTATCTACAATTATGAAGTTAAAGCCAACGTCGTCAAAAGGTACGTATGTAAAGAGTATTTACATGTCTAGTACTATGAGTCCAAGTATCTCAATTGACACAAAAATAGAATAGTAGTTAAACTTAGAATATTATGACAAGAGAAGAAAAATCCCAAGTAATTGAAGAGTTGACTGCTCAATTAGCAGATAATGCAAATATCTATTTAACAGATATTTCTGGATTAGATGCAGCAACAACTTCAAATTTAAGAAGAGCATGTTTCAAGTCTAACATAAAGTTAGCAGTTGTAAAGAATACCCTTTTAGAGAAAGCAATGGATGCATCGGATAAAGATTTCGGTGACTTACCAACGACTTTAAAAGGAAATACATCAGTAATGTATTCTGAAACAGGAAACGGCCCAGCTAAAGTAATTAAAGAATTCCGTAAGAAATCTGAAAAGCCTGTATTAAAGGGAGCTTTCATTGAGGAGTCTATTTATATTGGCGACGATTTATTAGATACTTTAGTAGATATTAAGTCTAGAGAAGAACTTATTGGTGAGATTATTGGATTATTACAATCTCCTGCTAAGAACGTTATCTCAGCACTTAAATCAAGTGGTGATACCATCGCTGGTATCGTAAAAACCTTATCAGAAAGAGAAGGTTAATACAAAAAGCACACACAATAGAAAATTAAATTATAACACACATTATTAAACATTAGAAAAATGGCAGATTTAAAAGATTTCGCAGAACAATTAGTTAACTTAACAGTAAAAGAAGTTAACGAATTAGCAACAATATTAAAAGATGAGTACGGTATTGAGCCAGCTGCTGCTGCAGTAGCTATGGCTGGTCCTGCTGCTGGTGGTGGAGACGCTGCTGAGGAGCAAACTGAATTTGATGTAATCTTAAAAGCAGCAGGTGGTTCTAAACTAGCTGTAGTAAAATTAGTTAAAGAATTAACTGGTTTAGGTTTAAAAGAAGCAAAAGGTTTAGTTGATGATGCACCAAGCGCAATCAAAGAAGGCGTAACTAAAGACGAAGCAGAAGGCTTAAAAACTTCTTTAGAAGAAGCTGGAGCTGAGGTTGAGCTTAAGTAAGCTTACTCATTCTACAATACAAGGTTTAGGTCTGGAGTCGTACTCTTAAGACCTAAACCATTTTGTGTATATAAACGTTATATGCATTTTTAGTTTTTATTTATTAAAATCTCGTTCATCAATGTTAGCAAAAAAGGCTGAAAGAATTAATTTCTCTTCTATTGTAAATAGGACAGATTACCCAGACTTTTTGGATATCCAAATTAAATCCTTTCAGGATTTTTTCCAATTAGAAACAAAGTCAGAAGAAAGAGGTACTGAAGGTTTGTACAACACCTTCATGGAGAACTTCCCAATTACAGATACACGTAATCAATTCGTACTAGAATTTTTAGATTACTTTATTGATCCACCAAGATATTCTATTGAAGAATGTATTGAAAGAGGATTAACATACAGTGTGCCTTTAAAAGCAAGATTGAAATTGTATTGTACGGATCCAGAACATGAGGATTTCGAAACAATCGTTCAAGATGTGTATTTAGGTACGATACCTTACATGACGCCAAGTGGTACATTTTGTATCAATGGAGCAGAGCGTGTTGTGGTTTCTCAGTTACACAGATCGCCAGGTGTATTCTTTAGCCAATCTTTCCATGCCAATGGAACTAAATTGTATTCGGCTAGAGTAATTCCTTTTAAAGGATCTTGGATTGAATTTGCTACTGATATTAATCAAGTAATGTATGCTTATATAGACAGAAAGAAAAAACTTCCTGTTACTACATTATTTAGAGCTATTGGATTTGAACGTGATAAAGATATTTTAGAGATTTTTGACCTTGCAGAAGAAGTAAAGGTTTCTAAATCTGGATTAAAGAAAGTTATCGGTCGTAAATTGGCTGCGCGTGTATTGAATACATGGCACGAAGATTTCGTTGATGAAGATACAGGTGAAGTTGTATCTATTGAGCGTAACGAAATTGTATTAGATCGTGACACAGTTATAGACAAAGACAATATTGAAGAAATTCTTGAAGCCGAAGTAAAAACTATTCTTTTACATAAAGAAGGTGCGCAACAAGGAGATTACGCAATTATTCATAATACATTACAGAAGGATCCAACAAACTCTGAAAAAGAAGCTGTTGAGCACATCTATCGTCAACTACGTAATGCTGAGCCGCCAGATGAGGAAACAGCACGTGGAATTATTGACAAGTTATTCTTTTCTGACCAACGTTACTCTTTAGGAGAAGTAGGTCGTTATAGAATGAACAAGAAATTACAGTTAGATATCGGAATGGACAAACAAGTTTTGACCAAATTAGATATCATAACGATTATAAAATATTTAATTGAACTTATCAATTCTAAAGCAGAGATTGATGATATTGATCACTTATCTAACCGTCGTGTACGTACAGTTGGTGAGCAATTATCTTCTCAGTTTGGTGTTGGTTTAGCACGTATGGCTCGTACTATTCGTGAACGTATGAACGTTCGTGATAACGAAGTCTTTACTCCAATCGATTTAATTAATGCAAAGACTTTATCGTCTGTTATTAATTCATTCTTTGGTACAAATCAGCTATCTCAATTCATGGATCAAACGAATCCTTTGGCTGAGATTACGCATAAGCGTCGTCTTTCAGCATTAGGACCAGGTGGTTTATCAAGAGAGAGAGCAGGTTTCGAAGTACGTGATGTTCATTATACACACTACGGACGTTTATGTCCTATTGAAACACCAGAAGGGCCAAACATTGGTTTAATATCGTCTTTATCTTGTTTTGCGAAAGTGAATTCTATGGGATTCATTGAGACGCCATATAGAAAAGTTGATAATGGTGTTGTAGATATTAAAAATACTCCAACATATCTTAGTGCTGAAGAGGAAGAAGATATGTTAATCGCGCAAGCTACTATTAAAGTAGATGACAAAGGAAAAATATTAGCAGATAAAATTATCTCTCGTCAAGAAGGCGATTTCCCTGTTATTGAACCTTCAAGTGTAAACTATACAGATGTTGCACCAAACCAAATTGCTTCGATTTCAGCTTCATTAATTCCTTTCTTGGAACATGATGATGCCAACCGTGCATTAATGGGATCTAACATGATGCGTCAGGCTGTACCTTTATTACGCCCTGAAGCACCAATCGTTGGTACAGGTTTAGAACGTCAAGTTGCACAAGATTCTAGAGTTTTAATTAATGCAGAAGGAGCTGGTACAGTAGAGTATGTTGATGCTGAAAAAATCATCATTAAGTACGAACGTACCAAAGATGAAGCAATGGTAAGTTTTGAAAGCGATACTAAGGAATATCCTTTAGTTAAATTTAGAAAAACAAACCAAGGAACGTCTATTAACTTAAAGCCAATCGTAGTGAAAGGCGATAAAGTTGCAAAAGGACAAGTGCTTTGTGAAGGTTATGCAACTGAAAATGGAGAATTAGCATTGGGTAGAAATATGAAAGTAGCCTTTATGCCATGGAAAGGGTATAACTTTGAGGATGCGATTGTAATTTCAGAAAAAGTAGTTAGAGAAGATGTATTTACATCTATTCATATTGATGAGTACTCATTAGAAGTTAGAGATACTAAATTAGGTAATGAAGAATTAACTAACGATATTCCTAATGTTTCTGAAGAGGCAACTAAAGATTTAGATGAAAATGGTATGATTCGCATTGGTGCGGAAATCAAACCAGGTGATATCTTAATTGGTAAGATTACTCCTAAAGGTGAATCTGATCCTACTCCAGAAGAAAAACTTTTGAGAGCGATCTTTGGTGATAAAGCTGGTGATGTAAAAGATGCATCTTTAAAAGCGTCTCCATCTCTTAATGGTGTTGTAATTAATAAGAAATTATTTGCAAGAGCTGTAAAAGATAAACGCAAAAGAGCACAAGATAAAGAAGATATTGAAGCATTAGAAAATGCTTACGATAATAGATTCGACGATTTGAAAAATGTTGTAGTTGAAAAATTATTTACAATTGTAAATGGTAAAACAGCTCAAGGTATTTATAATGATTTAGGAGAAGAAATTATTCCAAAAGGTAAAAAATATACCTTAAAGATGTTAAATGCTGTAGATGATTATACACATTTAACTTCTGGAAAATGGACAACAGACAATCATACTAACGAACTTGTCGCAGATTTAATCCACAATTATAAGATTAAAGAAAATGATCTTCAAGGATCATTAAGACGTGAGAAGTTTACAGTTTCTGTTGGGGATGAATTACCAGCGGGTATTATCAAGTTAGCTAAAGTTTACATCGCAAAGAAACGTAAGCTTAAAGTTGGTGATAAAATGGCAGGTCGTCACGGTAACAAAGGTATTGTTGCACGTATCGTTCGTCAAGAAGATATGCCTTTCTTAGAAGATGGAACTCCAGTTGATATTGTATTAAATCCACTTGGTGTACCTTCTCGTATGAATATTGGTCAGATTTACGAAACCGTATTAGGTTGGGCAGGAAAAGATTTAGGAAGAACATATGCAACTCCAATTTTCGATGGTGCTACTTTAGATCAAATTAATGAGTATACAGATGAAGCTGGTATTCCAAGATTTGGTCATACCTATCTTTATGATGGAGGAACAGGAGATCGTTTCGATCAACCAGCAACAGTTGGTGTGATCTATATGATTAAGCTTGGTCATATGATTGACGATAAAATGCACGCACGTTCTATTGGACCTTACTCATTAATTACACAACAACCATTAGGTGGTAAAGCACAATTTGGTGGTCAACGTTTTGGTGAAATGGAGGTTTGGGCACTTGAGGCTTATGGAGCATCAAGTACACTACGTGAGATCTTAACTGTAAAATCAGATGATGTTATTGGTAGAGCTAAAACTTATGAAGCAATCGTTAAGGGAGAGCCAATGCCAGAACCAGGACTTCCAGAATCGTTCAACGTACTTATGCACGAATTGAAAGGTTTAGGATTAGATATTAGATTAGAGGAATAAAAAATAGTAGGCAGTCGTCAGTATACAGTAAGCACTGTGTACTGAAGACTGAAGACTGAATACTATAAAGATCATGGCAAGAAAACAAGATAAAAATACAATTCAGAAATTTAATAAAATTTCTATTGGTTTAGCATCTCCTGAGTCTGTTTTAGCAGCATCTCGTGGTGAAGTATTAAAGCCAGAAACTATTAATTATCGAACACACAAACCAGAACGTGATGGTTTGTTCTGTGAGCGTATTTTTGGTCCTGTAAAGGATTTTGAATGTGCTTGTGGTAAATATAAGAGAATACGTTACAAAGGTATTGTTTGTGACCGTTGTGGTGTAGAAGTAACAGAAAAGAAAGTACGTAGAGATAGAGTAGGTCACATTAATTTAGTGGTGCCAGTTGCTCACATTTGGTACTTCCGTTCTTTACCAAATAAAATTGGTTACCTTCTTGGATTACCTTCTAAGAAATTAGATATGATTATCTATTATGAGCGTTACGTGGTTATTCAACCAGGTATTGCCATGAATGCTGAAGGTGAACCAATTCAAAAAATGGATTTCTTAACAGAAGAAGAGTATCTAACTATTTTAGATGCTATTCCTCAAGAAAACCAATATTTAGACGATACAGATCCAAACAAATTCATTGCTAAGATGGGTGCTGAGTGTCTTATCGATTTATTAGCACGTATTGATTTAGATCAATTATCTTATGACTTAAGACATAAAGCTAATAATGAAACATCTAAACAACGTAAAACTGAAGCCTTAAAACGTTTACAAGTTGTTGAAGCGTTTAGAGATTCAAATTTAGTTAGAGAGAACAGACCAGAATGGATGATTATGAAGGCTGTTCCTGTAATTCCACCAGAATTAAGACCTTTAGTGCCTTTAGATGGTGGTCGTTTTGCAACTTCAGATTTAAATGATTTATACCGTCGTGTAATTATTCGTAACAACCGTCTTAAGAGATTAGTTGAAATAAAAGCACCAGAAGTGATTTTACGTAATGAGAAACGTATGTTGCAAGAATCAGTAGATTCATTATTTGATAACACACGTAAATCATCTGCAGTAAAAACAGATTCTAACAGACCATTAAAATCATTATCAGATTCACTTAAAGGTAAGCAAGGACGTTTCCGTCAAAACTTACTAGGTAAGCGTGTTGATTATTCTGCACGTTCTGTTATTGTCGTTGGACCAGAATTAAAATTATTTGAATGTGGATTGCCAAAAGGAATGGCAGCAGAACTTTACAAACCTTTTATCATCAGAAAATTGATTGAAAGAGGTATCGTAAAAACTGTAAAATCTGCAAAGAAAATTATAGATAGAAAAGAGCCTGTAGTTTGGGATATCTTAGAGAATGTTTTAAAAGGACATCCAGTGCTTTTGAATCGTGCTCCTACGTTACACAGGCTTGGTATTCAAGCATTCCAACCTAAACTTATCGAAGGTAAAGCGATTCAGTTACACCCATTAGTTTGTACTGCATTTAATGCCGATTTTGATGGTGACCAGATGGCTGTACATTTACCATTAGGACCAGAGGCAATTTTAGAATGTCAATTATTAATGTTGGCATCACATAATATATTGAATCCAGCAAATGGAGCACCAGTTACTGTACCTTCTCAGGATATGGTTCTTGGATTATATTATATGACTAAACTTCGTAAATCAACCCCAGAAGTGCCTATCAAGGGTGAAGGCTTAACGTTCTATTCTCCAGAAGAAGTAAATATTGCTTACAACGAGAAACAAGTAGATTTAAATGCTGGTATTAAAGTAAGAACTATTGACTTTAATGAAGAAGGTGAACTTACGCAACAAATTATTGAAACAACTGTAGGTCGTGTACTTTTCAACGAAAAAGTACCAGCAGCTGCAGGTTATATAAATGAAGTATTAACGAAGAAGTCTTTAAGAGACATTATTCATGGTATTCTTAAAAAGACAAGTGTTCCTGAAACGGCAGATTTCCTTGATGAAATTAAAACACAAGGCTATAAGTTTGCATTCCAAGGTGGATTATCATTTAGTTTAGGTGATATTATTATTCCACAGGAGAAGCAAGGAATGATTGATGCTGCTAACAAGCAAGTTGATGGTATTATGGGTAACTATAATATGGGACTTATTACCAACAACGAACGTTATAATCAGGTTATTGATATCTGGACATCTACGAATGCAGAATTGACAGAATTGTCTATGAAGCGTATTCGCGAAGATCAGCAAGGATTTAACTCAGTATTTATGATGCTAGATTCTGGTGCTCGTGGATCTAAAGAACAGATTCGTCAGTTAACAGGTATGCGTGGATTAATGGCGAAGCCTAAAAAATCTACAGCAGCTGGTGGAGAAATTATTGAGAATCCAATTCTTTCTAACTTTAAAGAAGGACTTTCAATTTTAGAATATTTTATTTCTACTCACGGCGCACGTAAAGGACTTGCCGATACGGCTCTTAAAACTGCCGATGCTGGTTATTTAACACGTCGTTTGGTAGATGTTTCTCAAGATGTAATTGTTTATGAAGAAGATTGTGGTACACTAAGAGGAATCGAAGTTTCTGCACTTAAGAAGAACGAAGAAATCGTTGAAAACTTAGAAGGTAGAATCGTTGGTAGAACATCTCTTAATGATGTATTCAACCCTTTAACTGAAGAGTTATTAGTTGAAGCTGGTGGTCATATTAATGACATTATTGCTAAGAAAATTGGTGATTCACCTCTTGAATCTATAGAAGTACGTTCTCCATTAACATGTGAAGCTAAAAAAGGTATTTGTGTTAAATGTTACGGTCGTAACCTTGCTACAGGTAAAATGGTGCAACGAGGTGAAGCTGTTGGTGTAGTTGCCGCTCAGTCTATTGGTGAGCCTGGTACACAGTTAACATTGCGTACATTCCACGTAGGTGGTATTGCAAGTAACATTTCTGAAGAAAACAAATTAACTGTTAAGTTTGATGGTGTTGCTGAGATTGAAGATCTTAAAACAGTTAAGACTAAAGATAAGGAAGGAAAGGACGTAGATGTAGTAATCTCTAGGACTTCGGAATTAAAATTAGTTGATGCTAAAACAGGAATCGTTTTAAGTACAAACAATATTCAATATGGTTCGCACATTTTTGTGAAGCCAGGAACGAAAGTTAAGAAAGGTGATACTATTAGTCAGTGGGATCCTTATAACGGTGTAATTATTTCAGAATTTGCTGGTAAAGTAAGATATGAAAACATCGAACAAGGTGTTACATATCAAGTTGAAATTGATGAACAAACTGGTTTCCAAGAGAAAGTAATTTCAGAATCTAGAAACAAGAAGTTAATTCCAACCTTACTGATTGAAGATAAGAAAGGAGAAACTATTCGTTCTTATAACTTACCAGTTGGTGCTCACATAATGATTGACGATGGAGATAAGATTGACATAGGTAAAATTTTAGTTAAAATACCTCGTAAATCAGCCAAAGCAGGTGATATTACTGGTGGTCTTCCTCGTGTAACGGAATTATTTGAAGCACGTAATCCTTCTAATCCTGCTGTAGTAAGTGCGATTGATGGAGTTGTATCATTTGGTAAAATTAAACGTGGTAACCGTGAAATCATTATCGAATCTAAATTAGGTGAGGTTAAGAAATACTTAGTTAAATTATCTAATCAAATTCTTGTACAAGAGAATGATTACGTTAAAGCTGGTATGCCATTATCTGATGGTTCAATTACGCCAAATGATATCCTTAATATTAAAGGCCCTTCTGCTGTACAGCAATACTTAGTAAATGAAGTACAAGAAGTATATCGTTTACAAGGTGTGAAGATTAATGATAAGCACTTTGAAGTTGTAGTAAGACAAATGATGCGTAAAGTTAGAATTATTGATTCTGGTGATACAATTTTCTTAGAAAACCAATTGGTTCATAAATCAGATTTCATTGAAGAAAACGATAAGATTTTCGGAATGAAAGTGGTAGAAGATGCTGGTGATTCTGAGAATTTGAAATCTGGTCAGATCGTTTCTGTAAGAGATTTAAGAGATGAAAACTCTAGCTTACGAAGAGAAGATAAAAATCTTGCTACAGCGAGAGATGCTAGTCCTGCGACTGCAACTCCAATCTTACAAGGTATTACTAGAGCATCATTACAAACTAAGTCGTTTATATCTGCGGCATCGTTCCAAGAAACAACGAAGGTTCTTAACGAAGCAGCTGTAAATGGTAAAGTTGATTCGCTTGAAGGACTAAAAGAAAATGTAATTGTTGGTCATAGAATACCAGCAGGTACAGGTGTTAGAGAATACGAAAACATCATAGTAGGTTCTAAAGCAGAGTTTAATGAAATGATGAAGGCTAAAGAAGAGATGAATTTTAATTAAATAAGACTCAGATTTTACAAGCCGAAGGCGAAGTAAAATCTGATAGTCGTTCCGATAATTATTGGGATCTCATCAATTTGATTAATATATATAATAGAAATAAAAGCCTTCAAGTTAATAACGAGAAGGCTTTTGTATTTTTCACTTCCTGCGAGGTTTATAAAACCTAGTAGTTATAATTACAGTAGTAACAAGACTTCTTTTCGATAGCTATCGGAACTATTAGAAGCATAAATAAATTTAAAATGGCAGACGAAAAAAAGAATAATAAAAAAGGTCAAATTAATATTGAATTAGACGAGAAAGTAGCCGAAGGTATATATTCTAATTTAGCAATTATTAATCATTCTGTTTCAGAATTTGTAGTTGATTTTGTGAGCATTATGCCAGGAACTCCAAAAAGTAAAGTGAAGTCTCGTATTATTTTAACTCCACAACATGCAAAGCGTTTATTAAAAGCATTAGGAGATAATGTGGTGCGTTTTGAAAAAGCACATGGAGAGATTAAAGATTATGAGCAGCCTCCGATTCCTCTTAATTTTGGACCAACTGGTCAAGCTTAAAATTTAAAAACTAATTATAGTTATTTTTAATAATAAAATTATTATTATTGATTTTATCAATTAAAATTAACTTAATATAAATATGGTTTAAGATTAGTTTTAGTTTTTCATGATTTAAGATATGGAATTTTAATAAAACTGTCTTAAAACTAATTTAAAATTAAAATTTGTCATTTTAACTGAATTTTGACACAAAAAAACCTTTGAACTTTAAGTTCAAAGGTTTTTTCATTTCAAATGGCTAAATTTAATACCAATTTAATTTTCAAATCGTTATATTAAAAATTAAATAGGTAATACATTTAGGCAACATCTTTTTGATTCAAATGATATTGTAATGCACCAGATGGACATTTTTTAACCTGATTAATAATGGTATCAGTTTGCGCGCCTTCTAAATCAATCCAAGGAATCACAGAGTTTCTAAATACATTTGAAAGTTGTCTAGCACAAATGCCAGCATTTGCACAACAGCGAGGTTCGTAGGTAACCGTGATTTCAGCGTTGCTGAAAACGTTTGCGTTATTATCCATAATATGTAGATTAGTTTGGGGTTAATCGTTTTTTAATGTATCAAATGATATCTAATGAAATTTATTTATTCGATTAAAGGTTTTATTAATCGTTAATTTGTTTATTTTTGAAAGATTATTCTGTATATTTCGATGAAATGCACACTGTCATTATTCAAATTCTGAAGTCATATGAAAGGTAATACTAGGATATTTTTGCTGTGTCATTTGCAGTGAAAACATAGAATCTGCTAAAAACACTAACTGGTTTTCTTTGTCTCTAGCTAAGTAACGCTGTTTTACTCTTAAGAACTCCATAAACTCATCACTCTTTTCATTTTCAGTTTGCACCCAACAAGCTTTGTGAACATTTAAGTTTTCATAAGTACACTTTGCTCCATACTCATGCTCTAATCGGTACTGAATTACTTCATACTGTAATGCGCCAACGGTTCCAATTACTTTTCTGCCATTTAAATCTAAGGTGAACAATTGTGCAACACCTTCATCCATTAATTGATCAATACCTTTATTAAGCTGTTTAGATTTCATTGGGTCGGCATTGTTAATATATCTAAAGTGCTCTGGTGAAAAACTTGGAACACCTTTATAGTTTAGTATCTCACCTTCTGTTAAGGTATCTCCAATTTTAAAGCTTCCAGTATCTTGTAACCCAACGATATCACCTGGATAAGAAATATCTACAATCTCTTTCTTTTCTGCAAAAAAGGCATTTGGGCTAGAAAATTTTATTTTTTTATTGTTTCTAACATGCAGATATGGTGTGTTACGTTTAAACTCACCAGAGACAATTTTTACAAAAGCCAATCTGTTTCTGTGATTAGGATCCATATTGGCATGTATTTTAAATACAAATCCTGTAAATTTATCTTCTTCTGGTTTCACCAAACGCTCTTCACTATGCTTAGGTCTTGGTTTAGGAGCAATCTCCACAAAACAATCTAGTAATTCTCTAACCCCAAAATTGTTTAATGCCGAACCAAAGAATACTGGTTGTTGTACTCCATTTAAATAGTCATCTTTATTAAATTGAGGGTAAATACCATCTACTAATTCTATTTCTTCTCTTAACGTATCTGCTGCAGTTTCTCCAACAAGTGTATCTAATTCTGGCGATGATAAATCTGAAATCTCAATCGTTTCTTCGATATCTTTTCTGCTGTCTCCAGAAAACAAATTAAGATTCTTTTCCCAAAGATTATAGATGCCTTTAAAATCGTAACCCATACCTATTGGGAAACTTAAAGGCACAACTTTTAAACCTAGTTTCTGTTCAATTTCATCTAAAAGATCAAAAGCATCTTTACCTTCTCTATCCATTTTATTGATGAAGACAATAATAGGTATGTTACGCATTCTGCATACTTCAACTAATTTTTCAGTTTGCTCCTCAACACCTTTAGCAACATCAATTACAACAATAACACTATCTACAGCAGTTAATGTTCTAAACGTATCTTCAGCAAAATCCTTGTGACCAGGTGTGTCTAGAATGTTAATTTTAATACCATTATACTCAAAAGCCAAAACAGAAGTTGCAACAGAAATACCACGCTGACGTTCTATTTCCATAAAATCACTCGTTGCTCCTTTTTTTATCTTATTGCTTTTTACAGCACCTGCTTCTTGTATGGCACCACCAAAAAGCAGTAATTTTTCAGTAAGAGTTGTTTTTCCTGCATCTGGATGTGAGATGATTCCAAAGGTGCGTCGTCTGTTTATTTCTTTTAAAAAACTCATAAAATGTTATTGAATAGCAACTGCAAATATAATTGTATTAATACATTTATTTGCACAAAGAAAAACCAAAACAAGTCTTAATTCCGTATCTCTATAAAAGATGTTAATTTTTTTGTAATTTTACGTTTATAAAATTACGGGATTAATTTTTTTGAAGTTGATTGATAGCAAATCTCTTCGCAATTAGTGCACAATTATAAAATTCGTGTGACTAAAAGACATCCTAACGTGTCTAATTATTTATATTATGATTGTAAGATTATTCAATATTGTATTGAATAATCTTACAAAAAATTTGTTTATTAACACTTTGTCGGATATATTTGTCGTTTTACCGATAAAATATAGTCAAGCTATATTTAAATTATACATCAACTATATAATCATATGAAAATCTCTACTCGATTCTCAAATACAAAAACACTTTACTTATTTCTGGTGTTTGGCTTATTCTCATTTACAACCATCGTTGCTCAAGCAAACGCGCCAAGTATTACATCTGGTGTTACATTTCAATGGAGTGATACGCAATCTGTACCTGCAGATGCTGCGACCTTACAAAGTATTACTATAGGAGGTGTAGTTTATAATGATTTTAATTTAGGTGTACCAACTGGTTATCAATTAACTCAGCTAGGAGGTGCCGCAAGTAATAATAATATAAAGTTAAATGGAGGTTTTGTTGAAACAACAAGCTCAAGTGGAACTTGGGACGCCTCAGCTTTAACTGCGTTTCAAGATTTGAATCTTAATCATTATTTCGAGGCAACTGGTAATGGTGCTAATATTTGCGACAACTATACTGCTGAAGCAGCTACTGGCGCTCAAAGGCAAACGCTTTTGTATTCTCCAGGTATAAGAACTACTGCTAATGGTATTATAGCAGTTACAGAAAGAAATGCTAATAATTGTTTACATATAGAGATTTTTGGCACTCCTGCAGGTGGTGGTCCAACACAATCTTTAGGAGAAACCTTTGTGAATCAAGATATTGCACAGTATGGTTATGGAGGCACAGGAACAAGTAGTAGTTTTGGTACAGGAGGTGCTGTAAATTCACCTAGTACAGGTCCAAATCCTGATTCTGATTATTGGTTAAGTGATAGAGTTATTGATAATTATGGTACTATTGGTATTGCTTTGTTCTTTTTAGATGATATTGCTCCTGTAGGCTCACTTATAACTAGTATTCAGCTTACTGCTGCTAGTAATGATCATGGTGATGGTAAAGTATTTATAATTACGCAACCAGATAGCGATGGTGATGGTATTCCTGATACGTCTGATGCATGTCCAGGTAGTGATGATTTTAATGATATTGATGGTGACTTAGTCCCAGATGGTTGTGATATAGATAATGATAATGATGGAATATTAGATGCAATAGAGTGCCCAACAGAATCTGTTGATGGTGATTTTGATACAGCCTTAGCAGGTGCTAATTGGTCAGAAAGCCACTCTGCTGGACCATCTGCGTCAGGACCTGCGCTTTTTGGACATAATGATAATTCTTCATTAGTAAATGGACCATTTCAAGGAGTTAATACTAATGGTATCTTTTTAACTTTTGTAGATAATAACGGAGACCTTGGACCAGGTAATTTAAATATGTTAAACTCTGCAATGATTAATATATCAAGTTGTGCAGAATATACACTAGCCTTTGATGTTAAAGATTTTGAATTTGGCTTAGGGACTTCAGTAGTATTTAGTTGGGTTCTTTATAATCCTGCAACAAGTACAATTGCACAGGTTATTCCAGGTTCTATAATGGAATCACAAGCTCCTGATACCTCTGGAATATTACCTATTGTTACTAGCGATTGGAAAACTATAATTACAAACTTTACTCCTACTGTGTCAGATGGAATATACCAATTAGGTATGACATGGACAGTGACTAATCCAGCACTTACAACAGCCTCTGATTTAGGTTTTGATAGAATATTTTTTGCAGGATGCGATGAAGGTTGCGATGGTGTTCCAGATCAATTAGATTTAGATAGTGACAATGATGGAATTTATGATGTAGATGAAGCGGGTAATGGAGCTTTAGATACAAATAACGATGGAGTTATTGATAGTAACGACACAGGTTTTAATGATACTAATGGAAACGGGGCGGATGATACTGCTGAAGCAACAACACCAATAGATACGCTTAGTGATGGAATTTTTGATTTTCAAAACACAGATAGTGATGGAGATGGCTGTCCTGATGCAAATGAGGCTTATGGTGATTCTAATGCTGCAGGCTCAGATAATGGGCAATTTGGAGAACCAGATCCAGCTTCGGTTAATCCTATAAATGGATTAGTAACTGAAGCAGGTGTAAACTATAGTTTAGGAACAAACTCCAGTGTAACTGATACCTTAGATAATTCAGCATGTACTATTGATGAATGTGATCCTATAGCCTCTGGAAACCCAGATAGCGATGGCGATGGTATTGCAGATTTATGTGATGATGATGATGATAACGATGGCATTTTAGATATTGATGAAGGTTGTGGAAATTTAATAATTAATGGCAATTTTGAGAGACAAGATTTTTCAAATGCTACTGATTTTCCAGGCGGTTTCACGGATGCTTCAGGTACTTTTATTGGAGATACATACAATTCAAATACGTTATTAGGTTGGAATTATACTCAAAATTTAGACGGTTGGGTTGGTGGGCAATCTCCAGTTTGGTCTTCTAACAATTTTGCTAATTCTTATAATGGAGTACAATTTATAGATGTTACAGGAAATAGTAATGTAACAGGAGGTATTAATAATACTTTATCTCAAACTATTAATACAGTTCCTGGAGTTACTTATACACTCTCCTTTTATTGGGGAGAGGACGTTGGTCACGCTACAGGAACAGATGTCACTTTAGACGTAGATGTATTAGATACAAGTAATGCCTCATTATTTAGCCAAACTTTAACAGCTGTAGCTCAAGGTGAAATTGGAGGTGTCATTGGACCAAAAACATGGTACTTTTTCACTCAGACTTTTGTTGCTACAACTACGCAGACGACTATACAATTTGAAGCAACACCACCAGCGCCTTCAACATCTGCAGGAGCTGCTTTAGATTTTGTAAGTGTTGTATCCAACAGTTCTTGCACAGATACTGATAACGATGGAGTAGATGATGCTTTAGATTTAGATAGTGATAACGATGGTATTTATGATGTAGATGAAGCAGGAAATGGAGGATTAGATACAAATAACGATGGTGTAATAGATAGTAACGACACAGGTTTCACAGATACAGATTCTAATGGTGCTGACGATACAGCCGAAGCAACAACACCAATAGATACATTAAGTGATGGAAGTCCAGATTTCCAAAACACTGATAGTGATGGAGATGGTTGTACAGATGCTAATGAAGCTTATAATGATTCAAACGCAGATGGTGGCGATGGAGGTCAATTTGGTGCAACAGATCCAGCAACGGTAAACCCAATCAATGGATTAGTAACAGAGACAGGAGTTGATTATACTTTGGGTACAAATACGGCTGTAGTTGATGGCGATTTTACGTTAAGCGTATGTTATATAGATCCTTGTGATGCTGTGGCATCAGGAAATCCTGATAATGATGGAGATGGCATAGCAGATTTATGTGATGAAGATGATGATAATGATGGGGTCTTAGATATAATAGAAAACCCTTGCGGGTCAGGTTTTACATTTAATATAGATGCAGAAGGCTGGTACACCTTGAACAATAATAATTTAGCAACAATAAATTCTAATCCTGCTTCACATTCTACGTCTTCTCAGACAGGAAACGTAAATTGTACAATAAATATAACTGGTGCTGCAAATGCTAATATTGCTGGTGCTAGCCCAACAGGTACAAATTATTTAGTAGATGCTGACCCAACTGGTGGAATTACTTATGTTAGAAAATCAGCCATGGGTGGATTGGATTATAGTGGGTTATTAGGCGGTACATTTGCATATGACCATTATAATTACAGAGTTGGTTTTATTGGGGATCCTGGTTGGTTGCCTCAAAATACATCAGCCATAAATTCTGCTACCGTAAATGTTGTATTCTATGACACATCAGGTAATTCAGTGAACTCTGAAAGAACACTGACAAATGCAGAACTTATTAACTGGGAAAATGGAATTTGGAATACAATTTCAATTACAATTGACGACTCTTCGTTTTCAGGTAATCTAGCAGATTTACAAAATGTATTAGCAGATTTGAATGAAATTAGCATAAAAGTTGAAAATATTGGTGGAGGCAATACAGGTAATTGCTCGGATGTAGAATATTATGCTATAGATAATATTGCATTTGCAGCAGCGTTTGGAGTTTGCGATAATGATATAGATGACGATGGACTACTAGATTATTTAGATTTAGATAGTGATAATGATGGAATCTACGATGTGGATGAAGCAGGTAATGGAGTTTTAGATACAAATAACGATGGTGTAATAGATAATAACGATACAGGTTTCACAGATACAGATTCTAATGGAGCAGACGATACAGCAGAAGCAACTACACCAATAGATACGCTTAGTGATGGAAGTTTTGATTTTCAAAATACAGATAGCGATGGCGATGGGTGTTCTGATGCTAATGAAGCTTATAATGATTCAAACGCAGATGGTGGTGATGGAGGTCAATTTGGTGCAACAGATCCAGCAACGGTAAACCCAGTCAATGGATTAGTAACAGAGACAGGAGTTGATTATACTTTGGGTACAAATGCGGCTGTAGTTGATGAGAATGATTTTTCAGCTTGTAGTGCTTGTATTGATGTTATACCATTAGGTAATCCAACAACAGCATTAATTGCAGCAGATGTTATTTTTGATATCTCTAGTGGAGTAAATGAGGGAGATCCAGCAGTTTTAAATTCTATAACTGTAGCAGGTCAACCACATCCGTTTACA
>Ga0209633_10002417_pt1 | contig 18032 bp, 16 predicted proteins | sample Cruoilmetagenom1_FD_187290 | JGI IMG/M metagenome (GOLD analysis project Ga0209633, IMG submission 187290) | Oil polluted marine microbial communities from Coal Oil Point, Santa Barbara, California, USA - Sample 1 (SPAdes) (version 2) | ecosystem: Environmental > Aquatic > Marine > Oil seeps ... | reverse complement strand
AGTGAGAATGAAAAAGTAGAATCAACAACGGAAACAGTTGCAGAAATACCAGAAGAGCCTGCTAAACCCGTCGTTCCTCTTACGCCAAAAGAACAACGAGAAGCACTGGCCGCAGCTGCACGTGCAGAAGCATCTTCTGCTTTGAAAAAACGTCCTTCTCGAAAGCGCCCAGAACCAATTGTAAAACCTGTCAGCAAAGCAGCGGATACTGTAGCCGCACCTGCTAACGCTAATGCAAACAAAAACAAAGGCAAGAAGAAACCATTCCAAGGTCGCTCTCAAGGTCCCGGACAATTGCATGTTAAAGCGGGGCTTAGCGGTCGTCGTAAAAAGAAAGGAAAACGTTCTAGAAATGTAACAATCGAACAATCAACAGACCATGGTTTCGAGAAACCCACAGAGCCTGTCATCCACAGTATTGAAATACCTGAAACAATCGTTGTTTCCGAATTAGCCCAAAAGCTAGCTGTAAAAGGTGCTGACGTTATTATGGCGATGATGAATATGGGCGTAATGGCGACGATTAATCAGGTGATTGATCAAGATACTGCCATTTTGATTGTTGAAGAAATGGGACATACCGCAACAGCGGCAAAAACCGAAGAAGAAGAAACATCGCTTGATACTATTATCGAAGATGTTAGCGATTTCGAAGAATTTCCTCGTGCTCCGGTTGTCACTATTATGGGGCATGTTGATCACGGTAAAACATCATTACTTGATTATATTCGCGCTAGTCGTGTTGCATCGGGTGAAGCGGGTGGTATTACTCAGCATATTGGGGCTTATCAAGTAAACACAGACAATGGTGCTATTTCTTTTTTAGACACGCCAGGTCACGCCGCTTTCTCTCAGATGCGTGCACGCGGTGCTAAAGCAACTGATATTGTCATCATCGTAGTCGCGGCAGATGATGGAGTTATGCCTCAAACCGAAGAAGCGATTAAGCATACTCGTGCCGCAGGTGTTCCTCTCATTGTTGCAGTTAACAAAATTGATAAGGAAGCAGCCGACCCTGAAAGAGTCAAAAGTGAACTTTCTAAATTTGAAGTTATTCCTGAAGAATGGGGCGGGGAAGATATTTTTGTCAATGTTTCCGCTAAAACTGGAGAAGGTATTGATAATCTTCTCGAATCAATCCTGCTCGCAGCTGAAATACTTGAACTCAAAGTACGCAAAGAAGGCCCTGCAACAGGAACGGTTATAGAATCACGTATCGAAAAAGGTCGTGGCGCAGTCGCCACTGTTCTAGTACAAGCCGGCACACTAAACAAAGGTGACGTAGTTCTGGTTGGTTCGGAATTTGGTCGTATCCGTGCAATGACAAACGACTTAGGCAAGAACATAACATCAGCTGAACCTTCCACTCCGGTTGAGATTTTAGGTTTGTCGGGCACACCTGCTGCAGGCGATGATTTAGTCGTACTTAAAAGCGAACGTCAAGCACGCGAGCTTGCACAACAACGTCATGAAAAAGAACGTGAAAATCGTTTTGCTGCTCAACAAGCCGCTAAATTAGATGCTATGTTTGAAAAAATGCAAGCAGGCGAAAAATCAATTGTGCCGGTTCTATTAAAAGCTGATGTGCATGGTTCTGCAGAAGCGATTAAAAACTCATTGATGGAATTATCCACTCCAGAGGTTGAAGTTAAAATAATTACTTCTGGTGTAGGTGGAATCAGTGAAACTGACGTTAATTTGGCACAAGCCGCCGAAGCTGTCGTGATTGGCTTTAATGTACGTGCTGATGCAGCCGCAAGACGCTTAGCATCCGAAGTAGGCGTAGAAATTCGCTACTACAGCATCATCTACGAAGTCATTGATGATATTCGTGATGCAATGAGTGGCTTGTTAAAACCTGAGCTTCGTGAAGAATTAATCGGTATCGCAGAAGTTAAAGACGTCTTTACCGGCTCTGGCTTTGGTAATATCGCAGGTTGTCTAGTCATTGAAGGTACAATCAAAAAAGGCCAGCCCATTCGTGTATTACGTAACGAAGTGGTTATTTATGAAGGCGAGCTGGAATCATTACGCCGTCATCAAGATGATGTGAAACAAGTGGCAATGGGTACTGAATGTGGTATTGGTGTTAAAAACTACAATGATGTAAAAGCAGGCGACCAAATCGAAGTGTTTACACGCACAGAGATTGAACGCACACTTGATAAATAAACCAGCTCACCTCTATAGACTTACATTTTTTGCCTAGAACTGAAAGTCTATAGAGGCAATCTGAATTATTAATGATTAGTTAAAAAAAGAATTACTTAGAGAATACAATGCCTTACGATTACTCCCGCACAGACCGCATTGGTGAACAAATCAAGCGCGAGCTTGCTATGCTGATACGCAACGAAATTAAAGATCCGCGTGTAAGCATGGTGAGCATTTTAGATGTGGAAGTCACTAAAGACTTATCTCAAGCTAAAGTGTTTTTTGATGCACTCAATCAAGATGAACACGAAGCGTGCGAAAAAGGCTTAAACAGTGCTGCCGGTTTTTTACGTCGCGAGTTGGGTAAGGCGATTAAACTACGTAGCACGCCTTCGTTGAAATTTATTTATGATGACACCGAGCAGCGCGCTAATGATTTATCTTTAATGATAGATCAAGCATTGGCCTCGGATAAATAGCAAACCATTCGTAGTAACCATTTCGTGGCACAACAATTTCGCAGCAAAAACACCAAAGATATCAATGGCATTTTGCTACTTGATAAACCTCTGGGCATTAGCTCCAACCGCGCTCTGCAACAGGTTAAAAACCTATTCCATGCTAAAAAAGCAGGACACACAGGTAATCTTGACCCCCTCGCAACCGGCGTACTCCCTATCTGTTTTGGAGAAGCCAGTAAAGTCACCGCTTTTTTATTAGATTCTAATAAACGTTATACTTGTACAGCACAATTAGGAAAAACCACTACAACGGGCGACAAAGAAGGCGACCTTTTACAAACGCGAAGTATCGACCATCAACAACTCACAAATATTGAATCAATACTGGAGCAGTTTCGAGGCAATATTCAACAAATTCCACCGATGTATTCTGCTTTAAAACACAAGGGCCAACCCCTTTATAAACTCGCACGACAAGGGTTAGAAATAGAACGCAAAGCACGAGATGTAACTATCCACGAACTAAATTTAATTAATCAAACAGATGACACAATTAGTCTAGATGTTTTATGCAGTAAGGGAACCTACATTCGCACCCTCGCGGAAGATATTGGTGAAACCCTAGGTTGTGGAGCGCACCTCAGCTTATTAAGGCGTACCGATGTTGCTCCATTTGATTGCAGTAAACTCTATAAGCTCGAAGAGCTGCAAGCGTTAGCGGATAACAATCAATTAAAAGACAATGATCAGTTTGAAAATATCCTTCTACCGATAGATTCTGCGTTGATTAAACACCCTAAAATTATCCTTAATAATGAAGAAGCAAAACGAATCAAAAATGGCTTAAAAGTCACCCGAGAAAATATTCCAAAGTCTGATATGATTCGTCTTTATTTAGAAAATAATGACTTTATAGGTATTGGTAGATATTCTAGTGATCAACAATTAGCTGCTAAGCGATTATTGAAAACTAATTAGCCTTTAATCACCTTTATTATTAGTCGTTTAACATAACTACTGGAAGCTCAAACATGAAAGGAATTGGTCAACTTTTCAAAGGAATACTGATTGGTTTAGTACTGTTATTAGCAGTCATCGGCTTGTTAAAGATTTCGGGAAAAACCGAAAACCCTGATTTACCCACCCCCACACAAAGTAATATCCCAACCCCTTCGATTAGTGTAAATAGTCCTTCATCTACAACCAATACACCTTCAGATTCAACAGCATCATCTACTATCGAAGATACACCCCTTGATTCAGACGCAGAAAACCATGCTAATGAAGAACAACTTGCTAGTAAAACAGAGCCGAATACCCCAGAAAAAACAGTTACAGATACGCAAGAATCTTTCAAACCTGAAATTTTAGAAGAACCGATTAGCTACGGCACACTCAATTTAAGTGCCAAACAAAAAGTAGAATTTTTAATTTTCAATGAAAAAAACAAACGTGTCGCCGCCAGCAAAAATAATCATAAAGCGAGTTTTCATCTGCCCGTAGGTGAATACAAAGTTGTCACGCTGTTAGGTAATAAAAAAGAAACCCAAACCGTTAGAATCGAAAAAGATAAAATAAGTAACACCGATGTTTCAATACAAGCTCCTATTACCACTGGCGTGCTGAAAGTTGCTGCCGTATTAGCTAAGAGTAAGCAATCTATAAAAACTACATTTAGTATTGAAGATACCAATGGAGAACTTGTCGGCAAACGACTCGATGTTGCTAGCACCTTATTTAAGCTTGATGCAGGTACTTATAAAATTACTGCGACATACGATGGCATGAGCGAAACACGTAGCGTAAACATCACAGCAGGAACATCAAGCCAAGAAATATTCAACCTAAAAAAATCAAGTTTACCTAGCGAAGAAATAGTAAAAACAATTGAAGAAGACACTAATCAGCCTGTTGAGCTTGTAAAAGAACCTGTTGCCACACCCATTGAGACGCCAGTGGTTAGTGCTCCTGCTGCAATCGATCCTATAGTAACGCCCAATACGACTACAACAGCTTCAACTACAACGGAAGAAGAGCCTCAAAATTCAACGCCGCCTACACCTAAAGAACCACTTATTAGCGAAGTGGTCGAACAAGGAACTTTAAAACTCAGCTCAATTAGTTCCAATACAAAAAAACCAGTTAAATCTAATTTTTACGTCCAAACCACCAATGGTAAACATATAGCAAAAAAAATCTACACCGATTCTGCCAACTTCACATTGGAGAAAGGCACTTATAGAATCACCATCAAAAGTAAGAACATGAAAACGATTACAAAAACGATGACGGTAGATACTAATAGTAAATTCAATCAAATTTTCTCTATGCAAGGCATCATGACAGCAACGGCTCCACAAGCTGTCACATCAGAAACCGACTTTGTTCCAATCAATGTTCCTGCTAAATCGCCAAATCCCGCCAGACCTCCCGCTTTTGGCTCATTAATATTCGATATTCGACAAAATTCCAATAACGTTAAAGCTCCTCTTTTAAGTAATTTTATTATTAAAACTAAATCCGGTAAAAAAATTGCACAAATAAATAAAGTACAACACGCTACCGTTAAATTGGATGTCGGAGAATATGTAATCACCGCTAATCACAGAGGCAGAAGAAAAAGTCGAAGCTTTAAAATTAACAATAATCGTGCAACCAAAATCAGTTTTAAAAGTTCTGAATTTAGCGCATTCACACCACAAGCACCGGTTCGACTAAAAAAAGGAATACTCCGTAGTCGCGTTATCAACAACCAAGGTCGACCTATCAAGGGAAATATCAGCGTAACAAACGCACAAGGAAAAATAATTCATCGTGCCAATAATGTTTCAACGGCTGAATTTCGTCTACCTGCCAAACCTTACACCGTGCATATCAACTATCAAGGCTTAAAAGGAAGTGAACGCGTAAGAATTATTCCAGGTGAAACGACCGTACAAACCTTTACGATTGCCGATGCACCTGCGCCACAAACGCGCCAACAACACAATTCACGAAACACACAACGTCAAAATATGTCTGGACGCGAGTTACGTAATGCCATAGAAGATAAGGTTAAAGAGGAATTAAGACGAATCACACGGTAGAAAAGCACGTAGATACTTTATATCCACAGAAGGCACCGATAAGGCAGATAAACACGTTTAGTTTTATTAGAATTTGAGATTTTTACTTTAACTGGTGCCATTTGAGGATTCTTCTTAAAACTTATTCTTCATTTTCCATCGACAAATAGACCTGAAATGCGTTCTTACGATTAGCAGCATCAAATGCGGGCATTGTTTTATATTTTGACCAATCTACGCGTTTATAAGCTTCGTCAAAATCAATCATTTCTTCTACCGCTTTAGCCATATTTTGGCGCATAAATGCCAGATATTCACGGGTTAAACTCAACGCTTGTTTAGGTTTAGTTGCTGCCGGGCCATGCCCCGGAACCAAGGCATGTAATTGATTGGTTTCCATCTTTTGTAATGTTTCTAACCAATGTTTAGTATTATTACTTCCCAAAAACGGCACACGTCCTTCAAAAATAAGATCTCCCGAAAATAGAACACGATCATTTTCTACATATAAAGTTAAATCACCAGAGGAATGTGCCGAACCAATGACATTGACTAAAAACGTCGTATCACCCACTACAAAAGATTCAGACTCATCCAATATTTTATCTGGCGTTACCACAACCGTTTTTTCATTTACCCAAGGTTCCAAAGAAAAACGACGTTCTTCTAATCGTTCAGTTGCAGCATCCGAATCTATATAATCATACACACCATCAGGCGCAATAATTTCTGCGCCTAATTCTTTAAATACCTGCAAGCCATAAATGTGATCGGCATGGTAATGACTCACAACCACCTTCACGATGGGCTGATCCGTTATCTCTCGTATTTTTTGGACTAATTTCCACGCCAAAGAAGGCGAACCCAGCGCATCAAAAATCACCACACCTTTTGTAGTAACAATAAAACCCGCATTTGAAATAAAGCCTTTATTATCGGTTGCCATTCCGTCTGCACCTTGAACGTACCAAGTATTTTTGGCAACTTGCTTGGGCTGCATATCAACATCAACAGAGGCATATTTGCTTGAAGCTACAGTTTGGTTGTTCGTTATTACATCTGTTGTAGCAACTGGACTAAATTTAGTTTTACAAAAACTACCAATCACTAAACTACTCAATAACATAGCTACAAATAAATAAAAAGTTGAACGATTCTTTCCTAATTTCATTGTTTTTTAAGCTCTAATAAATGACGCTGACCATCCACAAACGGCACTTCAAGTTCATGACTATCTAACAATCGATATTCTTTAGGTAAATATTGCATTTCACCTTCTGGAAAGCGACCTTTCATTGCATACAAAATACCATTTTCTGATAAATGTAAAGAAGATGTCGTCACAAAATCATAGATTGAGGCAAATGCACGACTGATAATCGCATCAAACTTTTCATCCGTTTTCCATTTTTCGACACGTACATGCTCAACGTTTACATTCTTTAAGGATAGTTCAATCACTGCTTGTTGAATAAAGCGCGTTTTTTTACTGTTGGTATCCAACGCTGTAAATTGTCGTTGCGGTTGCAGGATGGCCAAAGGAATCGTCGGTAAACCTGCCCCACTCCCTACATCTAGACAGTTATCACCTTTTATATAATCTGCAACCACAAGGCTGTCGAAAATATGTAGTGGAATCATATCCTTTGGGTCGCGTACTGCTGTTAAATTGTACGTTTTATTCCAACGATTTAAGAGATCAACATATTGTTGTAATTTTAAAATTTGATCGTCATTTAGCGTGCAATTAAGTGTTTTTAAACCGGAATCCCATCGTTCATCCATTTTGTCTTGGTAACCCTTGTTTTTCTTTCATTGCTTCATTCATGATCTGTTCTTTTACTTCTTTTAATTGCTCTGTTGAATGTACTTGATCTGCTTTTTGATGTCGATACTTCTTCAAATGCACCATCAAAATTGAAATTGTTGCAGGTGTAATTCCGGGAATACGTGATGCCTGACCAATGGTTGTCGGTTTTTGGTCTTCTAATTTTTGACGGGCTTCATTCGATAACCCGCCTTTAATTACGGCGTAATCAAAATCAGTTGGCAGCGTCATTTCTTCGTGCTTTTTTTGCTTTTCAATTTCTTGCTGTTGGCGGTCAATATAACCTGCGTATTTAAATTGTACTTCCACTTGTTCGGCTACTTTCGCATCTTCAACGGCGGGACCGATTGCATCTATTGTCATTAAGGACTTATACGTTACATTGGGGCGACGAAGTAATTCTCCGAGGCGATATTCACGACTTAATGCGCCATCAAAAACAGCGTCCATTTGTTCTTTTGAAAGCTCTGTTGGGCGCAGAATCGTATCGCGCAAGCGTTGTATTTCAATCTCTACTTTTTCACGTTTTTCGTTAAACGCGCGCCAGCGTGCTTCATCAACTAAACCCAGCTTATACCCTACTTCGGTTAAACGTAAATCGGCATTATCTTCTCGTAACAAAAGACGGTGTTCGGCTCTGCTGGTAAACATACGATAGGGTTCTTGTGTCCCGTGCGTAATCAAATCATCAACCATTACACCGATGTAAGCTTCACTTCGTTTAGGAAACCATGCGTCTTTGTCTTGAACTTGTAAGCCTGCATTAATACCTGCTAATAAGCCCTGTGCACCCGCTTCTTCATAACCAGTGGTGCCGTTTATTTGTCCTGCGAAAAATAAGCCTTTTACAAATTTGGTTTCTAATGTTGGCTTTAAATCGCGCGGGTCAAAATAGTCATACTCGATGGCATAACCGGGGCGCGTGATATGTGCATTTTCAAAGCCCGCGATTGAACGGATAAATTCAAATTGCACATCAAAAGGTAAACTCGTCGAAATACCATTTGGATAGACTTCATAAGTATCTAAACCTTCTGGTTCAACGAATATTTGATGACTGTCTTTATCCGCAAAGCGCACAATTTTATCTTCAATCGATGGGCAATAACGTGGCCCAACACCATCAATAACTCCGGTATACATGGGTGAACGATCTAATCCGCCATGAATAATGTCATGCGTTTTTTGGTTTGTATAAGTAATATGACACGAAATCTGACGTGGATGATCTTCCTTTTTTCCCATATATGAAAAAGTAGGAATGGGTACATCGCCAGGTTGCTCTTGTAGTTTACTAAAATCAATTGAACGCGAATCAATACGCGCGGGTGTACCTGTTTTTAAGCGGTCAACTCGAAACGGCATTTCACGTAAACGATCAGCTAAAGCGATTGATGGCGGATCACCTGCGCGTCCACCTGAATGATTTTGCAAGCCGATATGAATTTTACCACCAAGGAAAGTCCCCACCGTCAAAATCACTGTTTTAGCAAAAAAGTTTAAACCCATTTCGGTGCGTACACCGACCACACGTTGCTGCCCTAAGCCAGAATCTCCATCGCTCTCGACTATTAAATCATCAACTGCCTGCATGAAGATTTGTAAATTTTCTTGTGACTCAACGGCTTTACGAATTGCCGCTTTATATAGCACGCGATCCGCTTGCGCTCGCGTTGCTCGAACTGCAGGACCTTTACTAGCATTCAATGTACGAAACTGGATACCCGCTTTATCCGCTGCATGCGCCATTGCACCACCGAGCGCATCAATCTCTTTGACAATATGACCTTTACCTATACCACCAATTGCTGGGTTACAGCTCATCTGACCAATAGTTTCGATATTGTGCGTCAACAATAGCGTTTTCAAACCCATACGCGCAGGCGCAAGGGCGGCTTCGGTTCCGGCATGACCGCCACCGATGACAATAACATCAAAGTTTTCTGAATATCGCATAGTGTTTACTTATAGTTTTAACAGGTTCAGGTTATATAAAGCTGGAGCATAGTATATATGAGTTCTAAAGAATTTTAAAAAAGGGGCACATAGATCATGGAAGCAACAGGAATCATGGAAGAACCAACCGAAATTGCAGATGACGAATCACAAGAACCAACCGCTTTCTTTACGCCTATCGAAGCGAGAGTCATAGCAGCACTAATGGAAAAACACCTCACCACACCTAATAACTACCCGCTAACGATGAACTCACTTGCCAATGCTTGTAATCAAAAAAGCAATCGTGAACCCGTGATGAATCTCACCGAAGGACAAATTGGGCATACGGTAAATGATCTTAAAGAACGAAAACTAGCAGGGCTAGAATATGGTGACCGCGCCAGTAAAATTACCCATCGCGTTTGTACAGAATTATATTTAGACCGCAAACAACAAGCCATTCTTACCGTATTAATGTTGCGAAAACCTCAAACACTCAACGATATTAAAACACGCACGGCACGTATGGTCGATTTCGCAGATACACAAGATTTACACGATACGATTAACAGCCTAATTAACCGAGAAAATCCCTTAGCGACACTCATTCCCAAGGGTGCCGGACGTAGAGAAGATCGTTATGCGCATACGCTTTGTGGCACAGTTGAAATTGAAGAAACACACAAAGAACCAGCACCATTACCTACAACATCTAATGACGAAGATCGATTCAAAGCATTGGAAGATCGACTGGCTATTCTAGAAGCTAAACTAGGCATCTAAAGTTACTATAACTCAACTACTATCCGCTGAAAGTGCATAGGTTACTAGAGTTGACTGAAAGTCCTAAAAATTTATTATCCGCAGATTACACAGATTTTCACTGATTTAAACACTTCAGAGAAAGCCTGTTCCAGTTTAATTTAAGGAACCTCTGAACAATCTATAAGTTATCAAAAAAATACTCTTTAAAATCTGTGTGAATCTGTGTAATCTGCGGATTCTTCTAACAATGTGTTACAGCTAAAGCCTTGCACTAAAAGTTCATAGTAGTGACTAGCGTATTGGAATAATAATCGTCTACACTGCAGTGCTATTCTCAAAATTAAAATATTAGGCAATAAATAAATGAGTATCGAACAAACGCTTAACGAACGTAGCGGATCAAAATGTGAACTGTGCGGAGCTGAATCTAACTTGAGCATCTACGAAGTGCCTCCTGTGACAGATTCTAGTGCCGATAAAAGCATACTCGCCTGTGATACTTGCCAAACACAAATAAATAATCCCGATCAAATGGATGCAAACCACTGGCGTTGTCTTAACGACAGCATGTGGAACACCGAACCTGCGGTACAAGTGATGGCATGGCGATTATTAACGCGTTTAAGTAGCGAAAGTAGCCAAAGTAACAAGGTTTGGCCACAAGATTTATTGGATATGCTTTATTTAGAAGATGATGTTAAAGCATGGGCAGAGGCAGGACTTGAAACCAGCGCAGAATCGGATAACACTCCCACCAAAGACAGTAATGGTACAACACTTATCGCTGGCGATACCGTTACCTTAATTAAAGACTTGGTCGTAAAAGGCGCAGGTTTTACTGCCAAACGTGGCACAGTCGTCAAAAATATATCTTTAACCGATAACCCTGAACATATTGAAGGGCGCGTTAATGGTACTCGCATTGTTTTGGTCAGTGCATTTTTAAAAAAATCGAACTAATAAACATAGGTTCTCTGTAATTATGTCTAGTAATAATAATGAAACTAAACTTTCATTCGGCGAAGGTATCATCAGTGGCATTATCGCCCTCACCCTCGCAGGCTTAAGTCTTTTAGGTGTATTGGCTTTTTATTTCCCTGAATACTTAACCACGCCCGATTTACGAAAAGCATACAGTGTAGAATTTATTCGACAACTGATGTTTTATGCTCTGATCATCGCGGGTGGACTTGCCACATTTAATATCGTGCGTAATTTTGACAATAGCAGTAAACGCTTAGGCATCTTCACTTGGCTATTAATCAGCATCACTATTTTGCTCGGTGCAAACAATATTGAAGTCAAAGAGTTTGCGGCAGGTAAACCGTATATTGGGCTTGATTGGTTTATTCTTGATTTGCTCGGTTCGAGTTTGATTTTCATTGCAATAGAAAAAATATGGCCATTCAGAGATCAAGCGGTATTCCGTTTAGGTTGGAAAACTGATTTTAACTACTTTCTGCTGAATCATTTATTGATTGGTTTTATGTTGCTCGTAACCAATCATATTGTATACAACGTATTTGGATGGGTTGCAGGATTAGGTACAGCTGAATTTATCCAAGTAGCACCTTTCATTGTTCAACTATTTTTAATTATTCTATTCGCGGATCTTGTTCAATACTGGACGCATCGTGCTTACCACGAAGTTCCTTTTTTATGGCGATTTCACGCGGTTCATCATTCAGCCAAACGCATGGATTGGATGGCAGGCTCGCGCCAACACGTACTTGAAATTATCGCCACGCGTTGTTTGGTTCTAGTACCTGTCTTTTTGTTAGGATTCTCAAAATCGGTAATTGATGCCTATATCATCATCGTTGGGCTGCAAGCCGTATTTAATCATGCCAATGCGAAATTTAACTTTGGTTGGTTAGAATACATCATCGTCACCCCTCAATTTCACCATTGGCATCATGGTTCTGACCGTGCTGCCATCGACAGAAATTACGCAGCCCATTTTTCCTTTTTAGATTATTTGTTTGGATCAGCTGTAAAGGGTGAAGAAGAATGGCCTAAAGACTACGGCGTGGTGGGAGATTACATGCCCGACGGATTATGGAAACAACAATTATTTCCATTTAAAAAAACAAAAGGCGAAGAATAATCCCCGCCTTTTGTTGCTAACAACAATTACTTAAATCGATGAATGTTTAATATAACAACATTCTCGAAGCCAAACGCCCTTTAAACTCAGAACGATCCAACTCGCCGTCTTTGTTTTTATCCATGCGATCAAAGTGCTTTTTCATTCTCTGTCGTTGAATTTCATCGGTACTTACATACCCATCCTGATTGTGATCAACACTATCAAAAAATGGCATATCTTGTTCACAATTAGCTTCAATCGTTTCATTTTTACCCAAACGACCATCTTCGTCTGCATCACATTCGTACATTGAGGTTTCTAAACGTACCAACGGTGGCATTTTTTTCCTACGCTCTGCCTCTGAAGGTTCGCCCGGCGCTCTATATTTTATGGGTTTGATGAGAGCAGTTAACTCTTCAATACTCAAATGATTATTTTTGTCCACATCACGCTTATCAAATTCTTCAGTAAACATATGCATCCCACATTTCATCGAAACCACTTCGCGTAAACTTAAGACTGAATCTACATTAGTATCACAAACTGTAAATTGTTTTTCTTTGCGCTTCGCTTCACGTTTTTGCATTTTTTGTTCCATCTTTCGTTCCGATTTTTTATTCTGACGTCGCCCCGAATGCATTGTCTGCATCATTTCTTCGCGCGTCACCGAACCATCACCATTTTCATCAATAAAATCCATTGCTTCCTCTGGAAACATGCACTGTTGATTCATACGCTTTTCCATCGCTTCTTCATCATAGATGTCGACTTGATTCATCATCGTTTCCATATCTTTATCTTTGGTCAGCTCGTTTTTGCTAATCATCCCGTCTTTGTTTTTATCACACTGAGTTAATATTTTATTCATTTCCTTCTCTGCGCGATCATTTTTCTGTTTTTCTTGAAATTGGAATAGCTCATCAAATGATATTTTATTATCTGAGTTGGCATCCACTTGCTTAAAGCTTTTTTTAGGTTCTGGACGAAGCATACTTGTCTTTGTTTCATCAATAGCAGTTTCCACCTTTACTGCAACAGGTGTAGCGTTAACCTGTTTAAGCTTTTCGGCATAACTGTTTACCCCAAATAGCATTGAAAACACTACGATTAATAAATAACACGATAATTTCTTCATCTCTTCTCATCCTAAATTATTATTCATATATAAGTAGACTATCATGCACATAAAAGTTCAAAATGAGCATGCTCGCATAACCTCACAAAAAGAGTTGCACACAACTTATCCACAGCAACTTGTACTATCTGTTAAACAATAAAAAATATAGTATACCTGCTATGACTGACCCTAATATGACCGACCCAAATTTAGAAGCCCTTCGCGTTCCTCCACATTCACTCGAAGCAGAACAATCTGTGCTGGGTGGCTTGATGCTAGAAAATGAATCATGGTACAAAGTTGCCGATGTCGTGACTGAACATGATTTTTATCGACAAGATCATCGCCTGATTTTTCGCTCTATTGCAGAATTAGCCGAAAACAACGAACCATTAGATGTTGTCACCCTCTCCGAATGGCTAAAACAACGCGAAGAACTCGATAACGCAGGAGGTTTGGCATATTTAGGCACACTTGCGAAAGACACACCCAGTGCCGCTAATATTCGTGCTTATGCCAATATTGTGCGTGAAAAATCAATCCTCAGACAATTGATTAGCGTCGGTACAGAAATAACGGACGAAGCGTTTAACCCCGGCGAGCTCGAAAGTAAAAACTTACTGGATGAAGCCGAACGCAAAGTGTTTGAAATCGCTGAACAAGGTAATCGCCAACAAGATTTTCAAGGCATTAAAGGCTTATTAAAAAGCACCTTGGCACATATTGATGAACTCAGTAAATCCGATGCAACTATCACAGGCGCAGAAACAGGTTATAACGATTTAGATGATATGACATCGGGTTTACAAGGAGGCGATCTAATCATTGTCGCTGGTCGTCCATCAATGGGAAAGACCACCTTCTCCATGAACCTCGCTGAATTTATCGCCATTAACGATAAAAAACCCGTGGCTATTTTTAGTATGGAAATGCCCGCCGAACAATTAGTGTTAAGGCTGTTTGCATCAAACGGTCGCGTACCTTTAAATGATATTCGTACCGGTAAAATTCGTGAAGAAGACTGGCCACGCATCGGTATGGCGGTGAAACAATTCAGCGAAACTAAATTATTTATTGATGATACCGCCGCAATGTCGCCCACCGAAATTCGCGCTAAAGCACGTCGACTACACCGAGAACACGGGCAACTCGGTTTAATCGTAATCGACTACATCCAATTGATGCAATCGGGTAATAAATCGGATAACCGTGCGGCCGAAATATCAGAAATTTCCCGTTCCTTAAAAGCACTCGCTAAAGAACTCGCAGTGCCTGTTATTGCACTTTCTCAGCTAAACCGTTCCTTGGAGCAACGCCCTAATAAGCGCCCAATTATGTCGGATTTACGTGAATCTGGTGCAATCGAGCAGGACGCGGACGTTATCATGTTCATATATCGTGACGAAGTTTATAACGAAGACACACCCGATAAAGGTATTGCAGAAATAATCATCGGCAAACAACGTAACGGTGCAATTGGTAAAATACGCTTAACCTTTACCGGAAAATACACCCGTTTTGATAATTTTATGCCAGATATTTATGCACCTGACTTTCAACAATAAACTTAAAAAATACAGTTGAATGCAAAAAAGACGCGCATGGTATTAGTATGCCAAATGAAAGAGGAAATTCGTTGTTACCTTTCTGATGATAATAAGTTTATTGTTTTACTAGGCTTGTGTCGGCTTTCTTGATCCAACTGTATTTTCTAGGTTCATAGCAGGAATCAAAATGATTCCACATCAGGTCTCATATCAAGCTCCTGCGTCCATGCACTACGATGTTGATTAATGAGATGAAGATAATTATCCGCAATCGCATTGGGTTGTAAACATTCATCCCACTCACGTCCAAATTTATGTTCTGCTTGCCAGCCCCAAATAGCCCCATCAAGAATTATATGTGCTACATGGATACCTTGAGAACCAAATTCACGAGCCAGTGATTGGGTTAGTCCACGTAATGCAAATTTGGCAGAAGCAAAAGCGGCAAATTCCGCACTTGCTTTAATGGATGCAGTTGCCCCTGATACCAGAATAGTCCCTTTTTTGTTGACTAGCATATTGGGGAGAACCCGTTGAATACCAAACAGTGCTCCAATACAGCTAACTTTCCAGATACTGGTGAAATCTCTTTCACTGGTCTCTAAAAAAGATTTATGTATTAGGTATGCTGCATTGTGGATATAAACAGAAACAGTTCCAAAGCTATTTTCCATTGTTGATATAGCATGGTCTACCGATGATTTATCGGTGATATCACATTCGATTGCTAGATACTTGTCACCCAATTTGGGTTGAGGCTCTGCCTTTCGTGATAAACCTCCTACGGCATAGCCTTGTTCTAACAATCTTCGACAAAGCGCCAAGCCTAAACCCTGTCCAACCCCAGCAACAATGGCAACTTTTTGTGTATTATTGATGTTCATTTAAAATCAAAAGGTATGGTTGCTATCATTGCCGGACGTTTCTTGAAAGACTGATACCAATTCATCGTTTCAGGACATACTGAAACTTTCGGACAAGCTGAATCGTAAAGTACTTCAGGTAATCGAAACTCTAGGTAACCAATAGCAGAAGCAAGTGCCAGCTGTGCCAGTGTCAGTTCTTTGTTAAGAATTTCTTTTATATGTGCCTCTATGTACTCAAGTACACGTTGGATTTCTTCTGACCACCGCGTTATCCATGTGATTGACTGCTCATCGACTGGTCGTTTGCGTTCCATTACAAGGTTGTAAGCTGCATCTGTCATACCATCCGTCATTGCCTCCCAACGTAAAATATCCCAGTACATTTCTTTATCATTTGAAAGCAATAATGGCGACTCTTTAAGGCTGTCTAGATAGCGACAAATGACTGGGCTATCATATAGCGTAGAGCCATTATCTAACTGTAAGGTAGGGATTTTTCCTAAAGGGTTCGTTGCAACGAGGGCGTCTGTTTCATTTCCGAAAGGATTAACAAGAATCTCTTCAATATGATCTTCCAAGCCTTTTTCAATGATTACCAAACGTACCTTACGTGAATAAGGAGAGGTATTTGAATAATAAAGTTTCATGTTATTACCTATTTATGATGACGGAGAAATTATGATGAAGACGCGTCAATGGATTCAGCGAAGGAACGTGTACGGAATAACTTCCCGATCTTAAAACGCAGAATTTTTTCTTCAGATGGAATGACCTCATGAGGCGCATAGTTATTCTACGTAACGAATGAGATCATTTCATCTGGAGTAAAAAGGCAAGTTAGAAATCGGGAAGTTGTTTCGTACACGTTCCTAAACCCAGCCAAGTAAAGTAAAGACTAAAATTATTTGAGCGGCAAAACCACCAAAAAAAGCAACTATCCTTAAAACGGGAACACGAAATGTAAAGAAAATAACATGACTTAAGCGAGCGAAGAAATAAAGTATAGATGCCATTGCTGTCAGTTCAGTATGCATCCCCAGTATATGAGCAATGATCACTAACGGTGCAAAAATCACAAGATTCTCAACAGCATTAACATGGGCACTCATTAAACGTAGCGCCCATGGGATCTTGGTTGAAGTTTCTCCATCTGGGTCCCATAACGCAGCAAAGATTCCTTGTTCTGCGAGTCGATTTATAATGTAAGGCATCCAAAGTATTGCCGTTAAAAGAAGTGATAAAACCAGCCAGTATAATTCGGTTGTCATGATGTTACTCCTGCTTGAATAGTTATTAATTAGTCAGGAAAGTATTACGAAAAACATGAAACGCATCTATGAGCAAAACTACTGTTTATTGTGCAGAAACTACTTTTTATACCTAATCAACTTTTTCCAATGAGTACTCCAGTTGGATCAGCAACAAAACAAGTGGATTGAGACATAGATATGCCCGCAGTTAATGTCAATACTCAATATTCATCCTAATACAGGAAAATTTACATATTGGTGGAGTTGAATTACGTGTCATCTATCTTGGCTTATCTCACACTGATACACTATATGCTTTTCATCTTTCCGCTATTCACTTGAAGTTTGCACTAGACCTTGGGGTTGTTAAAGCAATTCAGCCAGTAAGTTTGTCAGGCCGTTATACAGCTGGTTATTTGAGAGCTTTGATGCGTCACATTTTGCTTATGGCGTTAAACAAGCTTTTGTTGATTGGCGTGATATGTTGGAAACAGGGCGAAGTTTTACAAGAAAAGCATCACAAAAATACAACACACCCATTTTGAGTCAACATAAAATGGGTAACTATTTTGACGCAGTGTACTACCCTATACGAGAGAAATATGGAAATTGTCATGGGCTTAATGAAATGTACATTATCAACCTGATTAGAAATAACACAGGTGAATCACTAGGTTATGAGGATAAATTAAATGAATAAAAAGCAAGGTTTACAACACACCTTTGATACTGTCGCGAAAAATTATGATCACCCTGCAGTATCCTTTTTTCCAGAGACTGCAAAACGTATGGTTGAACATCTAAACCTGCCTTTACAGACTCAATTATCGGTATTGGATGTTTGTACAGGGACAGGGGTGGTGGCATTGGCACTGGCTAGTACCAATCCAGAAAGCAGTATTACAGGTATTGATTTATCATCTGGCATGTTGGCTCAAGCTCAATTAAGGGG
>Ga0209633_10002416_pt1 | contig 18034 bp, 15 predicted proteins | sample Cruoilmetagenom1_FD_187290 | JGI IMG/M metagenome (GOLD analysis project Ga0209633, IMG submission 187290) | Oil polluted marine microbial communities from Coal Oil Point, Santa Barbara, California, USA - Sample 1 (SPAdes) (version 2) | ecosystem: Environmental > Aquatic > Marine > Oil seeps ... | reverse complement strand
TATTGATATCATGAAAATCTACTGTCATACCAGCAGGAAACAATATGGTAGACATAATGAGCTCCTTTATTATACTTCAACAATTATATACAAACTAACTTATGAAATTGATTTGGCGTACCAGAACTTTATAATCTAACATATTTTATAAGATTTTAGGAAAAGCTCTCATGAGAATAAACATCAGCTAAACTTCCGATGACATAAGAAATTCCCATCTCACCTTAACGCAGTAGGTTTGGTGTGAATATCTTTTTAAGTAGCCAATTGAGTTTAAAATTTATTTAAGTAGTGATATAGATAACTCAAGGCTTTACCCTTATTTAGCCTTATTGTTATCATACCAAATAGCTGAACTGTAAACACGCTCTTGTATCACAGCAGGTTTACCTGTCTCTTTAGGATCTATACCAAGTGCAATCGCATCATAAAGAGAGTATCTTGGTGTAGGTATCTCAAGCACACGCACATAATAAAATGCACTTTGCTTTTCATTGAATTCAGGATCTGACCATAGGGTGGTCAGCTGTGCTGCTCCTATGTCATTAGTGTATGCTCCTGTTTTTTCATTTACAGTGTTCCCAACGGGAATAGACCCGTCTTTACGACCATCTGACAACGCAACATCAAAAACCTTTTCCTGGCTCTTTCCATGACTGTCAAGCCAGCCTTTTACAACTTGGATACGATCAAGGTTTCCACGATCAGGATCTTTTAAAGCAGAGATAAGAAAAGACGGCGTTCTACCTTTTGCTTCGCCCAGTTCACCTCCCATTGGAACACCTTTTGCATATCCTACATCAGCTATATCTTTGTTTTCGATGTCTTTAGATGTATATTCGTAGCCTCCAAAAAATCGTAATGAAATACGTGGACCAGTAGAACCATAAACTTCTTTTCTTTGAAATGCATCAAATATAGATTGTCTTGTATTTTCTTCGGCCCATACAGCTGCAAAACCTGCAGCACCCATGTCCCAACCTTTAGAATCACCAACTCCAGTCAGTTCTGATCGAATACCTGGTCTCGAATCATGCTGTCCTTTCCCTCCAAAATGATTCTCTTCGGCTGATGAGATACCAGTGTGGGTATCGGTACTACCTATGACACCCATCTTAAACGGGTTAACACCTGTGGTAGCAGCCAATTCCAGTCCTCTTTTTAGTCCTGAACGTACATAGTCTGCCTCTGTTGGATCTGCCTTACCTCCACCGGGTACTAAGACAAAATCAAAGGTTTCAAAGTCAGCGAATTTATCATTTGGCGAAAGTAAAGGATGCGTTTCTGAATCACCCTTTATCTGTGTAATTTCAACTGCTCGTTCCCATTTCATTCTAGTCTCTGCATACTCTGCAGTGATTGGTTTTCCAGTATGGGTTTTTGTTGAGTACATCTGTCCCCTACTAACATTTGGGTTGTGAGGAATCGCCATAAATTGAGACCCTGTTGATTTAGAAGTTTCTTCTAACCATTGCCAGAGTTTTTCTGGATCTTCACTTTCCATTGAACTATACGGTAGATACTTAGAGGCTACATCAGAACCTTGAGGTGTAAATACAACCCTGTGCAAATTACTACCCTGGGGTTGAGATGTCCACTCCCAACCAATAAATGCCGTAAACTTTCCTGGTTCATTGTGTCCATCGACTGTTTTAAGTAGTGCATCCCAACTAGGTTTACGCTTGTTGCCTCCATGCAAATCAGTATAAAAATCTTTTTGTGTTAGATTATACTCATTCTCGTAACCACTACCTGCAACTGTAATAAGATGGTAGACTTTAACCAGTTGTTCATCCGTTTGATCTGGAGCCATTTCAAGAAGTATTTTTCCTATTTTTGTTTCACCTAGAGCTTTATCACCTGCAAAAAGACGAGGAATTGTTCCCAAAGCCTCAGCGTGGTCTGAAACAATAGCAAAATCTAATGGTTTAGATAACTGCCAAGGTGTCTTAGTTGTGGGACTGATGACAGGTAAGCCCTTAGCAAACCGAAGCGCTGTATCGGGAGTAGCATTTGGGGTACCAAGGAAATAGACATCAAAGGAGTCCCCAGTATGAATGTGTGTATCTCCCCAATAAACATTAGTACTTTGTGAAAAGAGTGGCGCAGACATAGCTAGGGTCAATATAGCTATTTTTTTCAGGTTTTGTATATTTTTCATTTTAATCCCTTTAAATCATTAATATAATATGTTAAATAGTACCATAATGTTAATTTATAATAGTTTCTTATAACTAAAAACACAAATACATACCCAAACAGTTAAAGTATTTAATACCTTCCTAAAACCAAAAACTAAACGTTCTCTCTATCAACCAAAAAGCAGCTAAACTTCCTATGATATAAGCAATACCTAACTCACCTTTACGTAGTAGGTTTTGTGTGAAACTCTTTTTAAGTAGCCAACCTAAACATAGAACAACAAAAACAAATATAAGCTGTCCAAGTTCAACACCGACGTTAAAAAAGAGCAGTGCTTGTGGAATGGAGTTTTCGGGGAGACCTACTTCTGCAAGTGCTCCGGCGAAACCAAAGCCATGTAAGAGACCAAAAATGAAAGCAATGAGCCATGGAGACCTTTCTGCCAGACCTACTTTTCCCTGTTGGGAATGGATGATCTCTACAGCTAAGAAGAGAATGCTTAGTGCAATGACCGCTTCAACAGGTGCCTGAGGTACACTCATCCATCCCAGTGTAGCGGCTACTAAAGTGATACTGTGTGCTAAAGTAAAAGCAGTGATCGTCCCTATAAGCCTTCTCCACCCTACAACTATGAGAAGTAAAGCAAAAACAAAGAGCAAATGGTCTATGCCCAACAAGATATGCTCAATGCCTATAATGGTATATGTTTTGGCTACATCCCAAGCAGACTGTTGGGTAGCTACCTTAAATGATGTCTCTGTGGGTGTGAGCCGCTTCATGAACGAAGCGCCACTAGCATGCGTGATACGTACAAGTACATCGGTTGATGTAGCATCAAGCCCTTGTATTTGTATGGTTTTTCCTGCTAGACCATCAGAACATAACATAGTGGTCGTTTCTATAAGGGCATTGTTGACGCTACGACGACTTGGGGGTGTACTTTTACAGTTTTTTGGCATGATGGGCTTAATGCCCAAAACCATACTCTCTTTCATAGGTACTTTCCACTTGACTTGAAAACTCTTGGTTCCTGTAGCTTTTACCTCTAGGTAGCCAGGTCGTATCTCATCTGAAAAGCTTAGTGTAAACAAAAGGCTAAACAGCCATAAAACTCTCATGTAACGCATCTTTATTTACTGCCCTTTGGTATTAAAAGCGCACGACTAGGTTTAGTGGTACGTACATCGTAGGATTTACGCAAATTTAAGATAAACGCGTCATTGCGTCTTTTACGTTCATCCCTTGTCCACTCTTCCAACACACGCTTCTTTGCTTCTTTGAGTAATGCTTTTTTTGATGCCTCTTTCACTTCAACACGGACAAGATGCAAACCAAACCCAGAAACCAAAGGTCCAGTCCATTTTCCAGTAGGCTGTTCAAACAGTGCTTTAGTAAACTCTTTTCCAAACAGACGTTTAACTTCAAATTCTCTCATATCTTTAAAGGCTGTGCCATGGAAAAAACTATCACCCGCATTCTCAACCTCTATGTTATTACCAACGGCCATCAGCTTTACAAGTAGTGCTTTAGCTTCCTCTTCCATAGACGCATCATGTTTTGCCGGATTAAAGTAGATATGCTCAAAAGTCATTTTTGCATCTACCTGATATTTAGAAGCATGCGTGTCCAAGTAGGTTTGTAAAACTTTATCTGAAGGTGTCTCTATGCTTATCATGTCGTTAGAGATAAATTTAACTTTTTGTGCCATGCGACGTCGTACCACTGGATCATCACTGTCAAGTCCCATAGCTAAGGCTTCACGGTAAAGTACCTCTTCATTGATGTACTGCTCTTTTAGCCCATTAAACTCTTCTTGCGTGGGAAGACGGTTCCATCTTTTTTCCCATAGTGCGACCATACGGTCAGCCCTGGCAGTATTTATCTCTATGAGAGTCTCTTCATCTTTTGGTTCATTTGCAGTCATTCCATAGAGAAAGAAAAGTCCTGCTCCAATGAGTAAAAAATGAAGAAATGGCTCTTTCAGCCATGTTCTCATTTAGCTCCCTTTGCTGTGTACCAAATAGGTGAAGACCATGCTCTTTCTCTTGTAATGAGCTTCACTTCTTCAGGCATTTTAATGCCAAATCTTTTTTGGTCATACGCGGTCCAACGTGGTGTGGGTATCTCTATGACTCTTGCATAGTAAAATGCATTTTCTTTCGCATTAAACTCAGGGTCTTGCCAAACAGTTGCTAAGTCAGGGTCACCTATGGTATTTGTCCATGTAGCATCAGGTATGTTAACCGTGTTACCCACATCTGGAAGTTTACCAGTTGCATCTGGTTTACGTGTGTCTGCATTTCCCCAGGCTACATCGTAGATCTTTTCAAGTTTCTTACCCTCTGCATCTACCCAACCCTTGATGATCTGGATACGGTCAAGGTTACCACCCATTGGGTCTTTCATTGCAGTAACAAGGAATGTTGGTGCTTTACTTGTATCTTTCTGACTGCTCAAGTCTCCACCCATAGGAACACCTTTGGCGTACCCTACTTTTGCAAGGTTTCTGTTTGCAAGGTCTTTGGCTTCATAGTCCCATCCACCAAAAAACCTTACTGTCATACGAGTACCTGATGTGGCATACACCTCTTTACGCTTCATTGCGTCCCATAAAGCTTCACGTGTATTCTCTTTTGCCCATACTGCTGCGTATCCTGCTGCATCATACTGCCATGTGTAACGTTTTTTACCAAAACCTTCTTTAGAGACATGTTCCCAACGTTTTGCACTTGGCTCTTGGTTCACATGTTTTCCAAAAAAGTTATCATCTTCTATGGCTGTTAGCGAGTTATGAACATCAGTACCTCCGATGAACCCAAACTTAAAGGGGTTAACCCCTAAAGTGTTTTGGTACCCTAACCCTTGAAGCAGTCCACCACGCAGGTACATAAAAGGACGCATTTCAGGAGACTCTGGTTCACCTTGCATCGTCAGGTTACCATACTCCCAACCTGCTAAACCATAATCCGAAAACTCATCATTAGGTGACATACTTGGATGTGTTTCACTCGCACCTTTGGTTTGTGCCATTTCCTGCAGTACTTCAAAACGTGCACGACGCTTTGCATAGTCTTCACTAAGTGGTTTTCCTTGAAAATCCACAGGCTCGAACATACGCCCATTCGAGAGGTTACCATTATGTGGAATGGCTAAAAGGTTTCCACCGGTCTTTTTCTCATATTTGGCCATCCATTCCCAGAGTTTTTCAGGGTCTTCACTCTGCCAGGCAGAGAAAGGAAGCATCTGTTTTGCCTTAGCTGCATTACCTCTATAGAGGATGTTACGATGCAGATTGTTCCCTCCAGGTACAGAAGTCCACTCATACCCTATCATGGCAGTAAAATGGCCAGGCTTATTATATTTATCTGCTGTTGCGACATTTTGTTCCCATACAGACATCATAATATGCCCTGAAATCTTAGGGTCAGTAACAGGTTTAGGGAGTTTTCCCGTAGTTTGTGCAACAACAACTTCATTCATGGTATCACCAGCTGCTTTGCCCCCTTCTTTCATTGCTTTATGCCATCTTTGAAGCGTTTCATCTTCCATAAAGTCAGGGTTACCCTTATAGATTTCATACATCACACCCAAACCTTCCACATGGTCAGAGATGACTAAAAAGTCTAGTGGACGAGAGAGTTTTACAGCTTGGCCCGTTGAAGAAGTTACTTCTTCTCCTAGTGCAAATTTATACGCATCTTCGGGGCCTAGTCTGTTACCATTCATAAATGCATCTCCGGAGTTTGCAGTATGGTGATGCGTATCTCCAAAGTAAACTTTCGTAGGATAATCCTCACCAGCATACGGTGAATAAGTACTACTTGTCTGCTTTTCTACAGTTGATGGTTTTATTTCATTGACTGTCGCTGCCCCATTAGAAGCTACAAGTGAAGTACTCAATACTATAGCCGCTGAAGCTATAGTTGAAAGTTGTAATATATTTGATTTCATAATTTTTCCTTTAATATAGAATTCTTTTTTTAAAATGTCGGAAATAAAAATTTCGCAGTAAATGTCAGAGTGGTTTTAGGGGTTGGGGCAAAAAGGCCGTTACCCATGTTTACTTCATCTGCAAAGTTATGGACATATTGGACTGAAAACATAACAGGGAGTTGATCAAACTTCACTAGTTTTCCTACTTGTAGCCCTATTGGCAAGGAGGCCCACTGACTTGACTCCCAGTCGTAAATGTACTGTGTGTCACCTGTACCGATGTTCCATCCGCCACCTATGGAGTAGTTAAGGATGGGTTGGAGTGAACTTACGCGTGTATAAGGACGGTTATCACTGCCTGCCACACGAAATAAATTTTGGTTGAAAACCCCAATGTTTAAGCCTTTGGTCAGTGTATTATTTACAAAACCAAATGCGGGTCCAAGACTCCACTGGTCATTGCCATCAGCTAAAGGTACAGCACCTACAACACCAAGACCAAAGCGTCCCCACTCTGCAGGAAAAACAGTCATGTCAAAAAGTGTCATGTCTTGTATGCCGGTATTGCCAGATGGACTGTCAGTCACGGAAGGCAGTGTCACTCTTGCGATATGATTACTCTCTCCCCACTTATAAGGGTAAGCGGCACGGAATGAGACACTATTGGCTGTCTCACCTTCGTAAGCGTTATAAAAGTCAGATGTGTAGTTATCTATGAGCTGCACAGCCATAAGTGATGCCGTAGGGTCATTGGCTTGTTGGGTAAGGTCACCCTCCGCATAAACAGATACTATACCAAATGCACACAGTAAACCTAAAGTGAGAACATTTCTTTTTATGCAAGTGCTTTTCAAACTTTCTCCCTTTATGCATTAAAACTTAGAAACAATTTTAAACCAGACAATATCACTCTCAGGTCGTTTTTCATTGTGGTAATCTTTCAGGTACTTGATCTCACCAACATACTTACCTGTTTTATCTACCCATGAAAGTACGGGTCCTACACCTGCTGCCTCAGCTTTAAATTCACCAAAAGTTGCACCACTGCCACTGTCACCAGTCACTTGGTCATACCAGTAACCAGTCACACCAGCACCACCTAGCCCACCCATAAAAGGAAAGTGCTGTGCCAACGTACCATCAAAGTGGATCTGTGTTCCAGACTTGTAGTTAGTGTCTGGGTTTTCCCAGTTATAGTCTACCCCAAAGTAAAGAGAGGCTTCTCTTCCATTTTCTTTCCCTAGGTACACAAACCCTAATGTAGGCTCAACCGTCCAAAAGTTTTTACCATTGTTGATGAGTCTATTGACATCATAACTCCCTGTTGGCGCATAAATATTGACTCGAAAATTGATATCTATATCGCTGTCCCTAAACCCGTCATAATTAACAAACAATGGAGAAAATACAATGTCACCCAATGCGGTTCTATCTCCACCACGAGATAATCCTGCGACATCACCTGATATGTCCATGTTCAGTACAGGGATAGTAGCGGTCACGGCCCAATGAAAATCTTTAAAGTCATAGTCAAGTTTTGGTGACCAGAGCACAGAAAGTGCTAACGCATTTGTTTTAGCATCTACATTAGCAACCAGTTTATTTGAAAATGGCAACGGTGCTGATACTGAACCTTGATAGTTTAAATAGTTTAAACGAAGAATCCAACCACCTTCCTCAGGTCCGCTATCAATAAAAGAAGAGATAGACCCTGGCAAATAGTGTCCGCTTGCGCCTTCTTCAGCTAGTAATGTTGTAGAGGATAAAACAAGTGTGAAGAGAGATGATTTCAGTAGATTTGAAAATGTATATTTTGAATGCATGATTTTCCTTATTAATCAATATAATAAACTATATTCTATCACAATATTTACTTAAGATAGTATAGAAAAACTGCAAACTTTAGTGTGATACTTTAAAGCTTTCAACGGGGAGTTCACCAAACATTTGTTTATATGCTTGTGTAAATGAACTGGGGTTAATTAAGTATGGAGTTCAGCTTCTTCATATTGAGCTCACTGAGATCTTTTGTCATACCTGAAGGAAACAATACAGTAGACATAAAAAAGGACCATCTGAAATCTGCTTGTTGCATTGTTCTAGGCAGGAATTTTACATAAATAAAAGTTCTATTATGTATAATCTTTGTATAAAAAAGGTATAAGGGACTACAATGAAAATACGCGTCTATTACAATTATAGTGTAGACTCAATTTTTTAAACAAAATACGCAAAATAGGCATGTTTACACAACAACTTTCCTATTTTTAGCTAAAAATGCTCAAACTTGAGGCACAGTATGGGCACACCTAATCTTAATATTTTTTTCAAATACTCCAATAACAATGATACAATCTAAAAGCTAAACTATTCACAAACTAATACAAAATTTAAGTTAGCCATAAACAGATAAAAGTTGTCATTTTGACAAATTGTAAAAAATTGGTTAAAATGACAACACTATAAAAGTAAGGAGAGCCCATGAAAGTAAATCATCAAGAGTTTGAATCACTATTACATGCTGAAAATATCAGTAAAAAAACGTTCTCTCACTATGCCAAAATTCCTTACTACACAGTAGCAGGATGGAAGAAATCGGGTAAAGTACCTGCGTATGCCATGGTGCTTTTAAAAAGTATGCCCACGCCCAAAACTGTTACAGCGAAACAGCTTATAGATGCAGGGATGCCAAGAGCTATTTTTTGGAATAATGATCTCACTAAAGTGGTACCAAATGATATCTTCATTGTCTCTACTCTCAAAAGATCCTATAATGATTTTGTGGTCAAACACTTTATAGAGTTTTTCGGAGAAGATACAGTACTGGCTGCACTCATGAAACATAGGGACAAACTCTCAGACAAACTTATTCATAGTGTTTTGACCCATACCAACGCTACATTGGCATCTGCATGATTAATCAGCAGACCCAAGCACTGTTTGATAAGTTCAAGGAAATTCCTCTTTTCTCGGAACATCATGCTATCCTCATAGGTGGTACCGCCCTAGCCTATCATCTCTCACATCGTGAAAGTTTTGATCTTGATATTTGTTTTCCATTTTCAGACAAATTGCCGGATCTTGATTTTTTAGAGAGTTTTAAAGAGGTTATCCCTTTGGAGTTTGATCAGGGTATTGTTGATACAGCTATTAACGAGGGAGGAGATATAAATGAAGTAATGAAGCGTTATATCATAGATGGTGTAAAAGTAGATTTTGTTATCAATCCTTCAAGTAATATCTTTGAGAGTGAAATACTTAAAAATGATACAAAACATACCTTGGGGCATTTACGTATTGCCTCCACTGAAATCATCTTCAAACTCAAGTCACTGTTGCTACTTGACAGAAATAAGATCAGAGATCTCTATGATATAGTCTATCTTATCAAAGAATGTGGATTTACAGGTAAAGAGTTTATCGACACAATCATACATTACCGTATTACCTATCTGCCAAAACACATACTACAACTTATTGAAGCAAAAGAAAAGGATCCCTTTGATATTGAGGGGATTGAAAAGCCAACAATGAATATTGTTACTTACAAGAATCTCAAATCTTATCTTTTGAAAACAATTAAAGGAACAAATAATGCAAATTAGGGTTTATTACGAAGATACGGATGCAGGTGGCATCGTTTATCATACTAACTATATCAAGTATTGTGAGCGTGCACGTTCTGAAGTTTTTTTTCAAAAAGGAATGATACCCTCACAAAGTGATAGCAGCGGCTTTGTTGTACGTGATCTTAAAGCCAGTTTTTTGGCGACATCAGCCTTGGGTGATATCTTAGACGTTACCACGGAGATATTAACGCTTAAAAGTACTTCTTTGGTCTTGTTGCAGGAAGTATGGAAAGAAGAGGTAAAGGTGTTTAGTATGGAGGTTGTTCTGGTCTATATCGACAAGGGAAAACCTTGTCGCATACCTGAAGTATTTAAAGAGGTATTTCATTCTCTCTAGTCATCCCTTTACTCCTGCTTTATCATCACGAGTTCGATCCCACTCTCTTTGATGATCTGGGCAAGATTAGTCATAAGGCGATGTCTTATGTCACTATATTGCATGTCGTTAGAAGCTTTTACAAAGAAACTCACACCAAAGGATATACCTCTTTTAGTGTAGTCATTTACACCTGTAAGTATGATCTTAGTATTATCTACACTTTTATTTTCCTTCAAGAACTTTGCTATTGCCGTATCAATATCATCTAAAACCTCTTTGGAAGTATCCAGGCTGAGGAAGAACTCTGTATCTACTCTCATCGCATCACGTTCACTGTAGTTATCGATCATCTCCTGGGTGATTTTATTGTTTGGAACCGTCAATACCGTATCATAAATGGTTCTTATCCTGGTAGAACGTATCCCTACATTGGTGATGATCCCGATATCAGAACCGATCTTTATCTTGTCTCCTGTTTTAAATGGTCTGTCTGCGATGATGATCGCTGAGCCAAAGAAGTTGGCTATGGTATCTTTTGCTGCGATAGCAAATGCCAAACCACCTATTCCCAGACCTGCAACCACTGTCTTGTAAGGTATACCCATTATCTCCGCAACCATAAAAATAGCTGCAATAATCACCCCGATACGCAGAATGCTACTGATAATAGAGAGAAAAATATCATCGACCTCTAACGCTTTCCGTTTGGCACGTATTTTAAAAAGAGCGATAATGATATCGATCAGTTCAAAAAGGATCCATGCAACACTCATAACGATCAGCAGGTGTGTAAAGGTTTTAATAATAGCAAAAAGAAAGTCCGACAAACCTAGCTGATGCGCACCATAGAGTAGTAATAGACCAAAGGTCAAGATCTGAACAGGACGCAAAAATCGTAAAGTGATCATCTCATCGGTCCATCTTTTTGTCAGATAAAATCTTTTAACGATCTTGAATATAAACCATTTGCTAAAGTAGCTGATCCATCCTGCCAAAAAGACGATCAGAGCCAAGAGTGCTATCTGCCATAAAGCAGTGTTATAAAATTTCTTTACAAGCAGAGGAGAGATCGACTGGGCAAGGTTTTTAAGCTTGAAATAAAGAACATTCTCGCTGATCATTCTGATAGGTACTTTGAGAGGAACATCTTCCATCTCTTCAAAAAGTCTCTCTATCGTTCCCAGTGTTTCGGGAGTAAACTTCCACTGCGTCTTACCCTCAACTTCATAAGGTGCGATGACGATGTCTCCCAGAGGATGATGAAAATGCACATAGGGTTTTTTACTTTTAGGGTCATTGGGTATCTCCTGATACACCACTTCAGAAATACGGTTGATCGCACCCAAAAGATAATAAGAGAGCAAAGGTGCCTGCCACTCCCAAATAGCCGGATCAACAGCTGAAAGGTTCATGGTCGAGAGCACATGTGTCTTTCCATTCTTCTTCCAGCGGTCATATTGTTCGATGAATGTACGCATGGTATCACGTGGATTTGCCAGTTTAAGATTGGCATTCGGATCGACTTCACCCTGTTCACGCGCTATCATAAGAGTACGTAATATCTCTTTCATCTCTGCTTCACCAGGAAGGATGATCTTCCATCCCTCTGCATCATTTACTTTGATAAATTTAGCGGTTACCGTGTTGTCAGTACCCTCCTGACGAAGTATGACAGAGTCACGATCACCTTCTACATTTAATTTAAAATTATATTTTTCAATCGTACAAGCATCCAGGATATGAAAAAATGTGCGTGCTAAATACAATTTTTTACCATAAAGATATTTTTGCTGTTCTTCATTCAAATCTAAAAGATCCAGGGCTTTTTCAAGTGCTTCATGATCTCCGCTTCTGACCATATTGACAAGTTTTAAAAAAGAGTAGAAAGTGTGTAAAGGTAAAGAAGTATTCACAGTCAGTGCATTGTATTGATCATCTACTTCCACCCTCACAGAAGTGATCCAGTCACCAAATTTATTCACTCCGAAAAATGAATTACCATGCTGCCCCATAGACATAGTGAGCTTGCCTGTTCCATTATCATTTTTAGTAATTGCATGGAGTTTATTATCTTTAATGTGTCCGGTGAGTTTCCCATGGAGAGGTTCGTAGGTCCCGTTCACATCATTTCCATGCTGTTCCATCGTAAGTACGATAGACCCGTGTTTCCAAAACACATGCCACTTCCCGTCCCAAGTTTGTTCAGAAGCGGAAGCAGAGAAGAATAAAATAATCCACAAGATCATTATATGTTTTATTTGGATTCGCATGCAGTGATCCTTTAAAAGTAATATCTATTTGCCTAATTATAGCAAAGTTTTTTCTTGATCATTACCTCCGTGCCTATATTTTCATTTACAAACTATCATGATATCGATGGGTATCTCTCATATTCAAATACACACACATTACACTTTGGAAATGCTATAATACATACGTTAAAGGTATCACACCTAAGTGATACCCCAAAGGATAAATTATGAAATATCTATTTGTAAACACCCTACTTTTTATATCATTTCTCACAGCACAACCCAGAGAACTGATACCCCTCTCGAAAACAGAATTTTCTTATATTAATAAACAGGGTATAGAACGAATAATAGACTTGACAGGTAAAGACTTCATACTTGTATCAGTAAGAGAGGAAAACAGTGATGGCCGATTCTATGCAGTAGATAAAGATGGGACAGTATGGTTGAGCGGAGGCGTCTCTTCGGGAGAAGAAGTAGAGTTCACTCCCTCGGGAAAATGGAAAGTTCTGAGAAAAAAACGTTTACACACTTCAAGCCTTTACCCTGAAGCAGACGGAAGTAACAACATGGATTACAGCCTCTTTTTTACCAATTGGGGCCATGCCATACATAAAGGAAATATAGAACAAACCTCTCATGGATGTATCCATGTGGGTCAGGCTGATATTCAAGTACTGTACAAATGGGCAGACCTGGGGATGCCTGTACTCATGACCCGACATCGCTATATGCACTATGCAAGACCTGACCTACGACGCATCTATACTGATGTAAAGCATTACACTAGAAGAGGAAAAAAATAACAAATTATCGCTCTTGAGGGCCAGGTCCCTCATAATTAGACACACAGGAATTGCCTCGTGACCCCCATTTGACGATAATACCTTTTCTGTTCGTTTCAAGATAGAGTTTACACGTCTTTTGTACAATATCATTTCCATACCCGTACATGCCATAATAACCGCCATAATATCCACCATACCCAAAGCCATATCCAAACATTGGCATAGAAGGTACCGAATAAACCCTGGACTTTTCATAAACATAAACTTTATTTTTATTTGGCAAGATATAGGTGCTGTCCGGGTAACCGATCTGTTGGATAAGAGGGTTGATATCTTTTCCCATCCATGCATTATATTTGTTAACAAATTTTTGATTTGAAGCACAGCCTTGCATAAGCAGAATGGCGATTGAAACAAGAGAGAGTTTTAAAAAGGTTTTCATCATTATTCCTTCGTAGTTTCACTATCTGTGAGTGTTCTTAAACTATAGTATACTCTTTTCATGTAATAAATGTGAAATGAACTAAGAGAAGAAGCAATAACATAACAAGGAAGTGTATATGAATAGTTTGCTTCTTCTGAAGTAGAATGAGTGCCAAGAGTATACAAGGAAGTTTTACAATTTTGGACAAGGAGTAAAAAACTCTCAACATCATTTTGAAAGATCTAAGTCTTTCTTAATTAGAGTATACCCCACCAAGATAAACCATTGGAAAATGAATCATTAACCAATGATTTAAATCCCAGTTTTATGGCTTTCCCTGATAATCACCCAACATAAAAGCAATCCATATTGAAAACTGTAAGCTGTCTTTGACAGCTTACGTTACATGGCAAAAGATATTAAAATTTATATCCGCCGATAAGTCTAAGTGCATCTATTCTTGGTTGGTGATCAAGGTCCACATATTCGTATGTTCCTGTAAAGTAGATACCAGATGAATGATTATAACTCACACGCAAACCATAATTTTTTTGAGTATCCTGCCCCAAACCATTTTTTGATGATATAGAATAGTTAGGATCAAGATCAAAGTAAGTATATCTTCCACCTACCCATAAACCCTCGACTCCCTGCTTACCAAAGTCATAACCAACCTGTGCTTTGTATGAATTTGCATTTCTCAGATCGCCTGCTTCAAAAAAGTGAAAGATCATACCGTTGGCTACGTAGGGATATCCACCCCAAGATCCTAAAGTCGCACCTACACCAGGTCCATCCGTATAAAATGCTGCACCTGTTGAAAAGTCAAATCCATTATCAAACTTACCATCAAGTCTTAGAGAGTAGATACTGTAATCTATAGGTGTAAAGGTATTCCCGCCAACATCTTTAAAATTGATAAGTTGTCCACCCGCGGTATAGTTTCCTCCATTATATTCTCCCGAATAATCATATTGGGTGAACAAAGTATTGTAAAGATCTACAGCATAATAATCATATATTTGGAAGTTATGCTCATCTTTTTGATATTGGAACATCCCTGCCCACATTCCTGCATCACCAGCATTGTCTTTGTCTCTTTGATCAACATATGACTGATCTGCCATAGAGTGAAAACGGTGTGCATTTTTTGCACCACCATCCCATACACCTGCCATCTTATAGATATACCCACCTGCAAAAGTTATATCTTCTATCGTAGTATTTTTATAGTATGCACCCTGAAAAGTATTGGCAAACAAATACCAGTCGTCTGCATCCACCATAGGGGTAGAGAGCTCATAATTACCCGCAAGGAATATATGACCATCATTTACATATTTGACATATGCTTCTTGCAGTATGGCATAAGGAGTTCCATCTCCAAAAGCGAAGGTTCTACTTTGATAGATCTCATCATTGATACCAAAATCTGTAACTCCCCCACCAGTGATCTTAAAAGAAAGCCCGTTATAGTCAGGGGAAGTGATGGAGACTTTAGGGATAAAGTAAATACCTTTTGAATCCAAATGCCCTTTGTTAATGTTTGGATCTGGATTCTTAGGTGAATTACTATAGTCATAATTCACATAACCGACTCTCATATCACCTGTCACTTTCCATCCGTCGCCCAAGGCATAACCGTCTTTTTTCTCATCTGTATGGGTTACTGTTTCATAGGCATGGTCAGCATCTGGTACATCAGATTTAACCAGAGACTCTGCTGCGTTTAATGATGTACCCACAACAGGCAGTAATGCAAGCAACAAAGTTTTAGAGTAAGATAATTTCATTTTTTACTCCTTTTACTGTGCAAATGGGTTAATACCCAATTGTTCTATAATATAGGCTGCTGCCAATTGTCCACGAACAGAGTTTCCAAATTTATCTAACGGTGGTGAAACGACACCAATTCCCAATTTTCCGGGAACGACTGCAAGTATCCCTCCTCCAACACCGGACTTCGCAGGTGTACCCGTTAAATATAACCAGTCTCCAGCATTATCATAAAGCCCTGCTGTTGCCATGACCGCCAACATTTCTGGTACAAACTCTTTGTCCAGTACCTTTTTCCCTGTGACAGGATTGACACCATCATTGGCAAATGTTGCAGCCATAACACCAAGGTTATGTGCAGAGACATTCACTGAACACTGTTTGGTATACACTGTAGTAGCTTCAAGTGGGTCAGAACCCATTCTTCCGCGTGCATCCAGTATTTTAGAGATCGCCTGATTGTTTTTATTGTCATTTACTTCTGACTCATACACTTCTTCGTTAAAACTTAACTTTGCACCTGCAAAGTCATCCATATTACTGTAGATCTTGTCCCATCTCTCTTTTGAATCTTTAGCTTCGACCCATGAAGTAGCCTGAATTGCCCCTGCATTTACAAATGGGTTTGAAGCTGAACCGCCATGCAGTTCAATGGCAATAATAGAGTTAAATGCCAAACCTGTGGCATTCACACCAATTTTTTCCTGTAGGAACTTTTCACCTTTTTCCTGTATCACTTTTGCAGCAGTAAATACTTTGGAAATAGATTGGATCGACACATTTTCATCAGTATCTCCGATCTCATATACTTTGCCATCCGGAGTGACCAAAGTAATACCGAACATTTTAGAGTCAACTATCGCAAGCGCTTTAATATAATCTGCATTCTTTCCATCTTGATTGTCTTTAAATTTTTCATATGCCTCTTTTAATACTGCGTTGATGCGTTCATCAGTGAGACCTGTTTTTTGAACCACTGCTGTTTTAGCTTCCGCTGTTAAAGGACCCTTTGCCTGGACAGGAGTGGTACTCATCATTATTAATGATGCACACGCAACAGAAAGTGTCACCATCCCTCTTTTGATCAAACCCGATTTTTGAATTTCATTTTTCATTCTTTTCCCTTTTAGATTATTTAATTTTGTTGTTATCCTAAGATAAATAGTATCCAATCGTAATATTCCAGTTTCATTCTATAGTATTTCTCCTTTATATGTATTAATGTTTCACAGGATCAACATCATCCATGCCGTACCGACGGTAAGGAATATAGCCGTATTTACAAAAGTCACGATACCTCCAACCTTATAAATTTCACCTGCTTCGATATAGCCGCTTCCTGAATAGATAACATTTGCAGATGATCCCTGAGGTGTGATAATGGCATTGAAGTTGGTTGCAAAAAGCAGCATATATGTCATCATTTCTGTAGGTACTCCTGCCTCGATCGCCACAGCGAGAAAAACAGAAAAAAGTGCCAGCATTTGTGCGGTCTGTGAAACAAAGAAATAGTGGATCAGCACATACCCCACGATCAAAGCGACATAGACAACAGGCCAGGGAAAACCTGCCACAGATGTGGAAATATGATCACCCACCCAACCCATAAAACCAAGTTCATTCAAATATTTGGACATGGCATACAAAATGGAGAACCATACCAGTGTAGCCAAGGCATTCCCTTCTCCACGCAAGTCATCAAGGGTAAAGATGTTGCTTAACATTAAAATAGCCAGTCCTAAGAAGGCAACCGCTGTTTTATCCAGTCCCCAGGTTCCCGACATGACCCATAAGCTCACCATACCTATGAAGGTAGCTGCCATGATCCACTCATTTTTATGCACTGGTCCCATCTTATCAAGTGCTGCCTGTGCTATGTCTGGGGCATCTGGGGTCTCTTTGATCTCAGGGGGATAAATTTTGAAAATAACCCACGGTACGAGAAAATACAGTACCAGAACAGGCACAGAAGCAGCTAAAGCCCAAGAGCCGTAAGAGACATCTATCCCTACCTCTTTGGCCATCTTCGCTCCTGCAGGATTCGCTGCCATTGCCGTAAGCCAAAGTGTGGAAGAGAGTGTGATCCCTGCCATTGAGGTCATCATAAGATAAGCACCCAGCTTTTTCCTGCTTCCATCAGAAACCTTGGAACCACTGTCTGCTGCCAATGCAGAGACTATAGGAAAAAGAACACCTGAACGTGCAGTGTTGCTTGGAAAAGCAGGAGAGATGAACATATCGGCAGCCACGACCGAATACCCAAGTTTTAAACTTGAAGTTCCAAACTTTTTGATGATCAAAAAAGCGATCCGTTTACCCAGCCCGGATTTAATGACCCCTCTTGCAATAAGAAAAGCCACAATAATAAGCAAAATAAAATCTTCCGAAAACCCGCTATACGCCTGTTCTGTCGTCAAGGTTCCTGTAAGGACCACTGCAGCCAAAGCGATGATCGAAGAAGTGAAAATGGGCATAGCATTGATGATCACGGCAAAAATAGCAGTAATAAAAATAGCGAAAAGGTGCCACGCCTGTGTCTCAAGTCCTGAAGGTGTAGGTATGAACCAAATGATCAGTCCAAAGATAAAGACAAAAATTTGCAACCAATGCTTTTGCATGGTTTTTTTAGGATGCTGTGACAAATGTGTTCCTTATGTTATGTTAAGTTATATTCTACACAAATAATCTGTCAATCTTCTATAGTTTTAAATAAAAAATAATGCTATGAGCACCCCATCTTTCTTATGGTATAATAAAAATCATATCATAAA
>Ga0209633_10002415_pt1 | contig 18039 bp, 13 predicted proteins | sample Cruoilmetagenom1_FD_187290 | JGI IMG/M metagenome (GOLD analysis project Ga0209633, IMG submission 187290) | Oil polluted marine microbial communities from Coal Oil Point, Santa Barbara, California, USA - Sample 1 (SPAdes) (version 2) | ecosystem: Environmental > Aquatic > Marine > Oil seeps ... | reverse complement strand
ACCTATGATCAAACGAAATGGTAAGTTTGAAGTAGTTACCTGGGATGAAGCTTATGATTTTATTGCTACTAAATTAATTGAAATAAAAAATAAATACGGCGTAGATGCGATCGGTGGTATATCCTCATCAAGAGCCACTAATGAAGAGAATTATTTAATGCAAAAAATGATTCGGGTTGCTATTGGTACTAATAATATTGATGGTTGCGCTCGCGTATGTCACGCTCCTACGGCTTACGGAATGCAACAAGCTTTCGGTACTGGCGCAGCTACAAATTCTGTAGAAGATCTAAAAGATACAGATGCTATCTTTTTGTTTGGTGCAAATCCTGTAAAAGGCCATCCGGTAACGGGTGCAAAAATTAAGCAGGCTTTTATGAAAGGCACAACGTCTATTGTTGTTGATCCTATCAAAACAAAATTGGCAGAATTGGCCGCTTATTTTTTACAGATTCGTCCGGGTACCAACGTTGCCATCCTAAATATGATTGCGCATTATATTGTTAAGGAAAACCTAGTTAAACCGGAATTTATAAAGGCATACACCGAATTTTATGACGATTTTAAAGAGCATGTAATTCATTTGAATATGGATGAGCTTGCAACGCTAACTGGTGTTGATAAAGAATTGGTTAGAGAAGCTGCAATTGCTTACGCTACAGCGGATAGAGCTATGGAATTTCATGGATTAGGTGTTACAGAGCATTTTCAAGGAAGTAAAACTGTTATGCTACTTTCAAATATTGCAATGATGACTGGTAATGTTGGTAGAAAAGGTGTAGGGTTGAATCCTTTACGGGGACAAAATAATGTGCAAGGAGCAGCTGATATGGGCGTACAACCACATCAAGGAGCTGGCTATATGGACGTAAATGATCCTGAAGTACAAGCATATTATGCAAAAAAATATGGCATCGCTAAAATGCCGGAGAAAGAAGGATTAAAAATTCCTAAAATGCTAGATGCAGCGCTTGATGGTACTATAAAGGCATTGTATATCATGGGTGAAGATACCATTATGACAGATCCTAATTCATATCATAGTATAAAAGCCTTTGAAAAACTAGAACTAATTGTGGTTCAAGAACTATTTATGACAGCCACAACAGAAATGGCTGATGTAGTGTTACCCGCGTCTTCTTATTTTGAAAAGAACGGCACATTTACAAACGGTGAACGTCGAGTACAACGTGTAAACAAAGTTGTTGAACCTATTGGCAATTCAAAGCCTGACGGGCAAATTATTATTGACATGATGTATAAGTTAGGTTATGAACAACCAACTGGTAGCACCTATGATGCCGCGAAAGTAATTGAAGAAATAGCAGATGTAATTCCATTTATGAAAGGATTAACATGGGAAAGATTAGGAACTAATGGACTACAATGGCCAATCAAAGAAGATGGCACGGATACAAAAATGTTACATGTTGATGGTGCCTTTAAAAAAGGAAAAGGAAGTTTTCACTATTTTGATTTTGAAGAAAGTCCCGAAATTGTTGAACACGGTATACAATATCCGTTCATATTGACAACTGGAAGAGAGTTAGAGCATTATAATTCAGGTACAATGACCCGTAGAACGGATAATCAGGTAATATTGGATAAAGACTATCTTGAAGTACATCCGAGAGATGCGAGGGAAAAAGGAATTGCCGATAAAGATATGGTTCGTATATTTTCTGATAGAGGAAGTGTTAATATACCCGTAAAATACTCCCGAAATGTGAAAAGAGGCATTTTAAGAACCACGTTTCACCAACCCGAAGTATTTATCAATATTATTACAGGAAGTGTTGGTGATAAGGAAACCATGACTCCTGAATACAAAGTGGTTGCTGTAGATTTTGAAAAGGTTTAAGAACTATTTATGCAAACATTCAACTACGAAGCTTTACAAATTAAGAGTGGCGCTACAAAAAAAGTAGATGATTCACTTGTTATAGAAGCCGCATTACAAATAAATATCAATAAGGAACCTTATACGGTGGTTATGCGAACACCTGATGATGATGATGTACTTATTAGAGGATTGTTATATGCCGAAGACATTTATAAAGAAACCGAACCATTAAAATTAGATATCGTAGAAGCGTCAGAAAATGGGTTTTGTATCATAAATGCGACTATAACAAAAGATAAACTTGGCAAAGGTTATTTAAATAAACGTACACTACTTTCTGTTTCATCATGTGGTATTTGTGGTAAGCAAAAATTAGAAGATATACATTTGACTGGAAATAAGTTAAGTAATAGTACTTCATTTTTTACTTTAGAATTAAAAGAACTATTTAATGCTATGAAAAAGCAGCAAATTGTTTTTGATAAAACCGGTGGATCTCATGCTGCAGCAATTTTTGATAGCAATAAAAATTTGATAGCACTTTACGAAGATATCGGCAGACATAATGCTGTTGATAAAGCAGTTGGCAGCTTGTTAAAGAAACAGGAATTGGATAATGCTAGCATACTTTTAGCCAGTGGTAGAGTTTCTTATGAAATTATCTCAAAAGCCTTTATTGCTAAAATTCCAGTTATAGCGGCTGTCTCTGCATGCTCTTCACTAGCAGTTGATTTTGCTAAAGAATTTGGAATCCAATTAATAGGTTTCTCAAGGGAAGATGATGCAATGATATATGCAAATCCGGGTTCAATTTCATGACATTAAATAGTTTACATTATAATAAAACCTTACAATTCGAAAATTGTAAGGTTTAAAAAAACATAGCAGATTTATTGATACTTTTATTTTACTTTTTCAATCTATTTCCCACTCATTTTTGCATTATATGCCCAAATTTCATCCCAACTATTAGAAAAAGCATCTCCCATTCCTTCATTAAAAGCATCCCATGAATTTTCTCCATTAACTTTTAAGAAAGTCTTTTTGAAGCCACGATCAATATCCATTGCGGCCCAATTCTTCATAAAACTTATAGTGGCAATGTGACGCCCTATTTTAAGTCCCTGTCTCATTTCATTATCATAAACACCCCATGGATTCACCCCGTCCATTGCTTTAATGGTCTCACTTATCTGTTTTAATAACTTATCTACTTGATATCCTTGGTCAGGGTTTACTTCCCAATATCTTACATATAATAGTGGATATTTTGAATTATCACCGTCTAACATACTTGTATTCGTGAGTTTAGCATCTTCCTTCCAGTACTCAGCCGTATTCATTCTTTTTACATAAGGCATTACATTATCTCTCCAATCGTCATCATGACCACCCGCCGAAGGTCTTCCATCTAAATGCGCATACGTTATAGGCCCCATATCCCAAATCAACTTTCCAGCATTTGGCCCTGTTGTTATATTAAAAACATTGGCCTCGTAGGTACCATCTTTATGATATTTCTGATTGTGTTTTCTCATATTCTCTCCTAATACTTTCAATTTAGTATTATCAGGAGTGAGCATTATACTTTCCCACATCTGATATTTAGCAGATGATTCTTGGGCTTTAATCGTCGTCATAGTTCCAAATACCATGGCAACGATCATTAGCGATGAAATAGATCTTTTAATCATAATTTAAAGGTTTAATTAGTTAATTTTAGTCTAAATAATTGATTTTCTATTTTAAATACAAGTGATCTAGGACGAAGCAATGTGTTTACAGTCCGAAAGCGTCTCATTTTTTACCAAAGCAACATTATATCTGAGCCAATGCTATATTAGAATCCAAATTATTATGAATAAATATAATTCGGACCTACCCTATTTTATAATTAATTTTAACAAAACATTAATTAGTTGCATATGCAACTAATTAAAAAATTTTATGTACTATTGCAAAATGAAATCAAAAGCTAAAAAAATTGATTATGATGACTGCATTGCTCCATGGCTCGGCAAAACAATTAAAATTGTAGACTATTTTTTACAAGAATCACTTAGTGATAATGGATTAGATTTAACCAAAGAACAAATGGTAGTTTTAAAGAAATTACATGATCAAGACGGATTAAATCAAAATGAATTGGCTTTTTTAACACTTCGCAACAAATCATCGTTAACACGCCTGTTAACGAAAATGGAAAACAAAAAATATATTATTAGAAAACAAAGTGAAAAGGATAAACGCATAAACAAAGTTTATATAACCGATTTAGGAAAAGAAATATTCCAAAAATCAAGACCAACTATAAAATACATGATGGATACTGTTGAACAAAATATTTCATCACAAGAAAAAGAACAAATAATTAATACTCTAAAGAAAATTCAATCTAATTTTGATTCAAAATCAGAATTGTTATAACAAACTAAATGAGAAGATCACTAAGCATAATCCTAGGTATAGTACTAGTAGCAGGAGCTATTTTTATTTCAAAAAAAATCATTGATAATAAGAATAAACCCAAGCCTAAATTTGACAAAATTGTTAAAAAAGTCAGCGTAGATACTGTAAAAAACAAAGAAATCCCGATTGTTATAACAACCAGTGGTAATTTAACGGCAAAGCACAAAATAGAAATTTTTGCAGAAGTTCAAGGCGTTTTAAAACCATCATTAAAAGAATTTAAGGCCGGTACATCTTATAGAAAAGGGGAATCTCTTTTACGAATTAATAGTGAAGAGTTCTATGCCAATTTACAATCTCAAAAAAGTAATTTTTATAATAGTCTTACAGCTATCATACCCGATATACGTTTAGATTATCCTGAAGAATATCAAAAATGGCAAGACTATCTGAATAGCATTGATATCCAAAAAACAACTCCCGTATTGCCCTCATTTAATTCTGATAAAGAAAAATACTTTATTTCAGGAAGAGGCATTAACACTTCATATTATAATGTTAAAAATCTAGAAGTTAAATTGAATAAATATAGTCTTCGGGCACCATTTAACGGTGTTTTAACAGAAGCTTTGGTAACTCCTGGGACATTAATTAGAGTTGGTCAAAAATTAGGTGAATTTATCGACCCTAGTATTTATGAAATGGAAGTTTCTGTAAATGCTGCCTTTGCTGATCTATTAAAAAAAGGAAATACTGTTAAACTTTATAATCTTGAAAAAACAAACGAATACCTTGGTAAAGTTATTCGTATCAACGGTAAAGTTGATGCAACATCTCAAACTATCAAAGCCTACATTCAAGTATCTCATAAAGATTTAAAAGAAGGTATGTATCTCGAAGCTAGTTTGATAGCAAAATCAGAAAAAGATGCCATTGAAGTATCGCGAAAACTATTAGTTGATAATAAACAATTATTTGTAGTTAGAGATTCGGTCTTAGATCTAATTGACGTGAACCCTGTGTATTTTTCAGCAGAAAGTGCGGTTGTAAAAGGAATTGATGATGGCACGCTTATTTTATCAAAACCTATATCCGGTGCGTATGACGGTATGCAAGTACAAATATCTCAAGGCAAGAAATAATGAAAAAAATAATTAGTTATTTTATAAAGTTTCCTGTTGCGGTAAATGTAATGATCTTTGCTTTTTTGATCTTCGGATTTATTGGGTATAAATCAATGCTTTCTTCATTTTTTCCTTTAGTTGATTCTCAATTAATTCGAATAAATCTAATTTATCCAGGAGCTTCTCCTGCCGAAATGGAAGAAGGTATTGTACTTAAAATTGAAGACAATCTTAAAGGAACAGTTGGTATTGATCGCATCACATCTGTATCTCAAGAAAACGCCGCCACTATTAATGTTGAAATTAAAAAAGGTAAAAATATTGATGTTGTACTGGCAGACGTTAAAAATGCGGTTGATAGAGTACCCTCTTTTCCATCAGGAATGGAACCTCCGGTTATTGCAAAGGTAGAAAGCACACGTCCTACAATTAGTTTTTCAATAAGTGGCGAAAATATTCCTTTGTCCACATTAAAACAATATGCCAGAACAGTTGAAAATGAGATTCGTGGTATTAAAGGTATATCTCAAGTATTTCTTTCTGGTTTCCCGGAAGAAGAAATAGCTATTTCTGTTCATGAAAATGATCTAAGGGCCTATAATTTATCCTTTCAAGATGTTGCGAATGCCGTAAGTAATTCTAATTTATTAATTACAGGTGGAAATATTAAAACAACTGCCGAAGATTATTTAATTAGAGCAAATAGTCGTTCCTACTATGGAAATGAATTATTAAATTTAATTGTAAGAGCTGAACCTAATGGTAATATAATTAGGTTAAAAGACGTCGCAGATGTAAAAGATGCTTGGTCAGAAACTCCCGATAGGATCTATTTTAGTGGAAAAAAGGCCATTAACGTAACAATAAATAATACGAATAATGAAGATCTCATCTCCTCAGCAGAAAATGTAAAGGAATATATTGATAAATTTAATCAGCAACACGATAATGTACATATTGATGTATCGAGTGATAATTCAATTACTCTAACCCAACGTACTGAGTTGCTAGTTAAAAATGCAGCAATGGGAGTTTTATTAGTCCTATTATTTTTAGCGATATTTTTAAACGCACGCTTAGCATTTTGGGTGGCTGCAGGAATACCAATTGCATTTTTTGGGATGTTTATTTTTGCTGCCCAATTAGGCATTACTATTAATGTATTATCCCTTTTTGGAATGATAATAGTCATTGGTATTTTGGTTGATGACGGTATTGTAATTGGTGAGAATATTTTTCATCATTATGAAAAAGGAAAAACACCAATAAGAGCAGCAATAGATGGAACTATGGAGGTATTTCCCCCAGTTGTTTCGGCAATTTTGACAACTATTGTGGCATTCTCAACATTTTTCTTTTTAGACGGAAGAATGGGCGATTTTTTTAGCGAAGTATCTGCTGTTGTTATATTAACATTAGCTGTTTCATTAATTGAAGCTTTGATCATTTTACCAGCACATATTGCGCATTCAAAAGCTTTAATGCGAGAAGGTAGAAAGGTCAGTAAAATAGATGCAATCTTTAGAAAAGTGAATAAGTTCGCTGATAAATGGCTAGTTAAATTAAGAGATGTTGTTTATGTACCCTATTTACGATTTTTCTTAAAAAATAAATTCTTAGGGTTTGCAATTCCTATTGCGCTATTAATATTTAGTATAGGTGCAATTCGTGGTGGTATTGTTGGGACATCATTTTTTCCAAGTATTGCTAGCGATAGAATCTCGGTAAATCTTAAAATGACTCAAGGTACCAATGAAATGATAACAGATTCTATTATTTCATCGATTGAAGAAAAAGTTTGGGAAGTCAATGAAGAATTTACAGAAAAACAATCAGGGAACGTACAAGTGGTTCAAAACATTATAAAGCGTATAGGTCCTGGAACATCAAATGCTTCGCTTACTGTAAATTTATTACCCGGTGAATCAAGAGATTTTCCGTCTGATGAAATTAATACTGCCATTCGCGAACGTGTAGGTAGGATAAACGGTATAGAAAGTTTAACTTTTGGGTCTAACAGTGGCTTTGGTGGAAGTCCAGTTGCCGTTTCATTATTGGGAAATGATATATCAGAATTAAAAGCTGCTAAGGAAGAACTCAGGGAAGCTTTAACTAGCAATCCTTTATTAAAAGATATTTCAGATAATGATCCTGCTGGAATTAAAGAAATACAAATTCAGTTAAAAGATAAAGCGAATATATTAGGGCTAAACCTTCAGAATATTATGGCACAGGTTCGTTCTGGATTCTTCGGTTTTCAAGCACAACGTTTTCAACGTGGTCAGGATGAAATACGAGTTTGGGTACGTTATGATAAAAGCAATAGAACATCTATAAAACATTTAGATGATATGTGGATCAATACACCCACACAGAATAAGGTGCCATTTTCTGAAATTGCCAACTACAAGATTGTTCGAGGTGAAGTTGCTATCAATCATTTAGAAGGAAAACGTGAAATTCAGGTAACAGCAGATTTAAAGTCAATTGGTGAAAGTGCTTCAGATATTTTAGATAATATAAAAGAAGAAATTATTCCTGAAATAGTTTCTAAATACCCAACCGTTTCTGCATTGTATGAAGGGCAAAATAGAGAAGCTAAAAAAACTTTTGATTCTGTAAAAATAGTTGGACCTATTATTCTTATTCTTATTTACATGATCATAGCGTTTACATTTAGAACATACAGCCAACCATTATTATTGATAATTATGATCCCGTTTAGTTTAATAGGGGTTGTTTGGGGACATTTTTTCCATGGTTTTCAGGTAAATATATTGTCATGGTTAGGTATTATTGCGTTGGTTGGAATTATGGTTAATGATGGATTGGTATTAATTGGAAAATTTAACTTGTATCTAAAGGAAGGTATGAAATATGATGAAGCACTTTTACAAGCAGGTAAATCACGCTTTAGAGCCATCTTTTTAACTACATTGACAACTATTGCCGGATTAGCACCTTTGTTATTAGAAGGTAGCCGACAAGCTCAATTTTTAAAACCCATGGCGATTTCTATTTCCTACGGTATAGGAATAGCAACTGTATTAACATTAGTAATGCTACCGCTACTATTATCAGTTTCTAACTCAGTAAAAGTATTTATAAAATGGATGCGAACAGGAAATGAAATAAGCAAAGAAGAAGTAGAAAGAGCAATTATTGAAATGAATTATGAAAACGATGACTTACACTAAAATATATATAAGCATATTAATTGCAGCGTTTACTTTACAAATAAATGCTCAAAAAATATTGACCAAAAAGGAAGCTTTAGCAATTGCCTTAGAAAATAACTATGGCATTAAATTGGCTAATAATAACGTTGATGTTGCCAAGAACAATTCTAGTATTTATAATTCTAAAATGTTACCCACTGTAAGTGGTCTTGCAGGAGCAAATTATGATAATAGTAACCAAGAAATTGTAAGACAAGATGGTACTTTAACAAATATAGATGGTGCTGAGACTAAAACCTACAATGCATCTGTCAATTTAAATTATACGTTGTTTGACGGACTGGGTAGAAAGTATAACTATAAGCAACTAAAAGAAACTTATAATTTAACAGAGTTGCAGGCAAGGGAAACGATTGAAAATACATATTTACAGCTATTTACTGTCTATTTTCAAATAGGTCGATTATCAGAAAATACACAGAATTTAAAAGAGGCTTTAGAAATTTCTAAACAGCGTTTACAGAGAGCTCAGTATCAATATGAATATGGTCAGTCAACGAAATTAGAATTATTAAATGCCGAAGTTGATGTTAATAATGATAGTATCAATTTTTTAAACACTAAACAACAATTTTTAAACACTAAGAGAGATTTGAATATTGTTTTAGGTGTGAATCAAGAACCTGATTATGAAGTAGAAACTGATGTAAATTTTACTCCGCTTTTGTCTTTTGAAGAATTACTTACTAAAGCAAAAGAAAATAATGTCATATTGAAGCAGAATGAAAAAAATATTATGATTAGTGAATATGGCATCAAAGCAAGTAAAGGAGCATATTTACCAACGGTTGGACTGACAAGTTCTTATGGTTGGAATAAAAGCGAAAACCCGTCTACATCATTTCTCGCAAGTTCATTATCTAATGGCTTAAGAGCGGGAATTAATTTATCATGGAATATTTTTGATGGTGGTTCTACCAAAACAAAAGTTTCAAATGCCAAAATAGCTCTAGAGAATCAAGAGATATTACAACAACAGCAAAAAGAAACCTTAGAAAACACATTAAAGAATACGTGGGAAGAATATTATAACAAATTGTATATTTTAAGAGCTCAAGAACAGAATGTTATTACCAGCCAAAACAATTTTGATAGAACACAAGAACGTTATAAACTAGGACAAGTAACTTCAATTGAGTTCCGTCAAGCACAAATTAATCTACTTAATACACAGACAGCATTAAATAATGCTAAATACGATGCCAAGTTAGTTGAGTTAGATTTATTACAACTAAGTGGCCAACTATTAGATGTAGAATTTTAACAAATACTACTTGGATATGCTAAGAAAAATGAAGTTATTGATTATTTTTTGTGAGAAGAACTAATCTTATTTAATATCTTAATTTTCAGTATAAAAGTTGAATTCGTATTATTATTCACAACGTATTCTTTTATACTTGAATATGTGTATCGAGGGTTAATGTTTGAAGTCATATGTCAGAGCCTATTCTCCAAATTATTAATATTTTCTTTTTTGTATTTCATACAATCCTTATTCTATTTAATATAGTTGGATGGATTGTGCCGAAATGGCGTTTTGCAAATTTAATTACCTTATCACTAACAGCATTTTCCTGGTTTATTCTTGGAATTTGGTATGGTTGGGGTTATTGCTTTTGTGTTGATTGGCACTGGCAAGTACGCGATTTGCTTGGGTACCAAAACTTAAGTACTTCTTATATACATTTTCTAATACTCAAATTAGGAGGCATTGATATACCAGTGAACTTGGTTGATACTTGGACAGTAATTATATTCTTATTAGTGTTTATTGTTAGTTCCTATCTAAATGTGATAAAATGGTTGCGTAAATAAACTTCTATACTAGCCATTTATGCAATTTGACCCTTACCAACACAATCAGTTCTAATTTTGATATTTTTTTAGTAATAAAAGCTAAAGTGTCTATCTTCTTTCTATAATTCGTGTTACAAAAAAAGGTGTTTAATTTTTATTTTTTGATTGCCTTTACCACCACAAATGAGCCTTCGCCAAAACCATCTTTTGGACTCTGAATTTTTTTGATATCTTCTAAAGTACCAAATAAGGTTTGATTATAATCAAAATTTCTGAAACCTGCCGCCTTAAGTAATTTTTCTATACGATTTACAGAATAGAAAGTGGCATACCTAAAAAAAGTACTGTGCTCCCGTTTTTCTTCGTACTGATTTGCTATACTTCCATCTTTATCTATAAATCCGATAATAATAGCTCCACCATGTTTCAAAACTCTATAAGCTTGGGCAAATGCAGCTTTAATTTCATGCAAATGACAAATAGTAACAAACAATACAAAATCAAATTGAAGGTCGCCATATGGAAGTCTTTCTGCTACACCTTCCATAACTTCAATACCTCGCTTCATAGCTTTTCTTGCCATTTCATTTGAAGGTTCAATACCTTCTTTGATTCCTAATGGCTCTGCAAATCTCCCTGTTCCGAGACCTACTTCAATTCCTTTTATACTTTCTGGTAATTTTAAAAATTGTTCTTTTATAGCGGCAACCTCAGATAGGTAAACCTCTGGATATTTTTTGTACCAAGCTTCATAAGCTTTTACATTTTCATTAAATACTTCGGTTTGTAACATAGTAATTAGCAATTAAATACGTTCAAATAAATTCATTAAAAAAAGGCATACTAATAGGGGTATAGAATATGCATTTACCTTTTAAGAACGCCTTTTATAATTAATCAATTAACATTAAATTGTTATAATGGTTCCTCATCTAAGATTCCGAAAGTGACTTTAGCGTCTACTCTATACTCAGAAATTTGATTGTTGTTTACAGCAACAGACATATCTTGAATATAAACGGATTTGATGTTCTTAACCGTTTTGGATACTTCGTTTATTACATTTTGTACTGCATCCTCAAAACTAACGGTTGAGTTTCCTAAAATTTCAATAACTTTTAAAACAGACATGGTATATATTTATATGATTAATTTACCTAAGGTATAATATATTATTAGGTAAAGCAATGATATAAATCAGTGTACTTAACATTATTCTAAAATAAAACTGTTTAGATCAAACTTAATTAAATAATGATAAATATGATGCAAAAATAGCTGGGTTAGAACTATTGCAATTAATCGTCTAATAATTAGATGTTGGGTTTTAATTTTTTACTTTAAATCCTACCATTTTTCAACTTTAAAATAACTTTTTTAAGATAAAACAGTTTATCAGTTGTTATTTATATAAACCTATGAATATTTTTTATTGGAATTAATGTTGGTACAAACATTCACATACATCGTTTTATTTATTCTATACGGAATTACTATTTTTTTTTATTTAAAGAAAAAGAAAGGTGAAAACTTCGAAACCGAAAGAAAAATAGCTAAAGCCAAGGAAGAAGGTCTATTTCAACCTGAATCTTTGCATCCTTATATAAATTTTAATGCCTGTATTGGAAGTGCTGCCTGCATCACAGCATGTCCTGAAAAAGATATCATTGGTATTATTAACGGTAATGCTACACTAGTTAATGCATCAAACTGCGTAGGTCATGGAGCTTGTTTTCATGCATGCCCAGTAGAAGCCATTTCACTTCGTATTGGTACTGAAACCAGAGGGATAGATTTACCCCATATTAGTCAAAATTTTGAAACAAATGTAAAAGGTATTTATATTGCTGGAGAATTAGGAGGTATGGGACTAATCAAGAACAGTGTTGAGCAAGGTCAACAAGCTATTGAAAGTATTGTTAAGAGTAAAAAAACATCGAAAGAAAATGTGCTCGATGTAATTATAATTGGCGCTGGGCCTGCCGGTATATCTGCTACTCTTGCCTCCAAAAAATATGGTTTATCTAGTGCAACGTTCGAACAATACTCATTAGGAGGAGCAGTTTATAATTTTCCCAGAGCAAAAATAGTTATGACAGCACCAATGGATTTACCTCTTTATGGTAAATTAAAACTATACGATACATCAAAGGAAGAACTCCTTGAACTATGGCAAAAAGTGATTTTAGAAAATAACATTAAGATCAATGAAAATACGAAAGTTGAAAATATTGTTTCACACCATGAAGATACTTTTAAAGTTAGTACTGCTAACGGAGAAGAATTTATTAGTAATAATGTTCTTATAACGATTGGAAGGGCCGGTAGCCCAAGAAAATTAAATATTCCAGGTGAAGAATCAACCAAAGTAGCTTATCGTCTATTAGAGCCTGAGCAAATTTCGGGTAAAAAAATAATTGTTGTTGGTGGTGGAGATGCGTCAATGGAATCGGCACTACTTTTAAAAGAAAAAAACGAAGTTACTTTCTTAATTTTTACAGATACATATACACGATCTAAACCCAGAAATCGAGAAGATACAAATAATGCAATAGAAGATAACTCTTTGAAGGTAATTTTTAAATCTAGTCTGGTTTCTATTCATCCAGATCATTGTATTTATAAAATTAATACTGAAGATGAGACAAGGCAAATTGAAAACGACCTAGTTTTTATTTTCATTGGTGGAGTTATGCCAGTCAAATTTTTAGAGAATGCTGGAATAAAAATTACAAAACGCTTCGGGCATATCGTAAAAAAACACAATTAAAATATTAACCGCTAATAATTATCTTCTTACTATAGTTTTTATTGTTCTTTTTTATATTGTAGATATATACTCCTGTTCCTAATTGAGGTAACTGATCTGAGATACTAATATCATGTTGACCAGGTTCTAGTACATCATCATACAAAACAGCTGTATGTTGCCCTAAAATATTATAAAGAGATATTTTATAGTTGTCTTGAAAATTATTATTAATTCTAATGGAGACCCTTTCTTGATCGTAAATTGGAATGTGCTCAAAATTCTCTCTAACTATATAATCATGGTTTACTACAGTGCTTTTACAATCAAAGCCTAAGTCTAATGCTGTATACGGCCTCGGTATTGATTGATTGATAACACTTGGGTCAATACACAACCATTCTTGCATAACCGTGCCATATACATTGATAAAATCTTGTGTAAATTTTAGATTTCCACCTCTAGTTAAATCAGTTAAACTAGGATGCTCTCCAATAAAACCACTACCATTAAGTGCTGGTCCAAAAAGCAACATTGGTGCAGCGGTGCCATGATCAGTACCATTTGATCCATTTTCACGAACTCGTCTGCCGAATTCTGAAAAAGTCATTGTCAACACATCTCGGTCTCTACCACTAGGTTCTAGGTCTCGGTAGAATGCCGTGACAGAATCCGAAATATTAGTCAATAATTCTTGATGTCTATCCGGTTGATTAGCATGTGTATCAAATCCGTTAAGGCTTACCATATATACGCAAGTTCCCATTCCTGCCTGAACAGTTTTAGAAATAATAGCCAATGCTCGACCTAAATTGGTATCTGGAAACTCAACAGTATTTGTTTGTGATCTAGCCGCCTCTTTTATAACTTCTGAATATTTTAAGGTTGTATTCAAAATACCTCTTACAAATCTTAACTGTGACCCTCTTGTACAATCTGGTATGTCAGCAACATCATAAAAAGCATCACTTTCTATAATTCGTTCTAATTGGCGAGTATTTGCCAAGGTAAATGCAAAATTGCTTTCGTTACCTGTAAACATAATATCACCTACACCACCAATTTGAACAGCAGGTGGAGCATCTGGTAAATTTAAAAGATAATCAGGATGAATATTTTCAAAATATCGACCATAAACTCCCGTTTCTATTAACTCATCGTCTGTACCTCTTGAAAAGTTATCGGTACCTGTAAAATGTGATAAATTTTGATTTTCATAACCAGCACCATGTACCACTTTCATACAGCCTCCTTCCCAAAAAGGTTCAATAGAATTCTGTAAATAATTCGGTACGCCAAAGTCATTTGATAATTTGTGAATATCAGCTAAATCATGTCTTATTGAAGGTCTGGCATTAGCGTAATTATCATAATCATAAATAGGCACAATTGTATTTAGGCCATCATTACCTCCTTGTAATCTAATAATCAATAAAACTCTCCCTGAATCAGCACTAGCCAAAGCGTTGGACAATGGTGTTGGCTGACCAAAGGCCATAGGAATACCATTCATCATTAATGTAGCTCCTGCTCCACCAAGACCTAAAGTCTGTAAAAAAGAACGTCTATTCCATTCCTTATGATCTTCTGAATTACAATTAGTATGTATATCTTTTGCTCTACTCATAAGTTTTTATTTAAGTTGATAATCAGGCAGGGAGACTATATACTTTATAAGGTCACGAACTTGAATAGGAACTCCTTCAAAACCCAGTGTCCAAATATTATCTTCAAAATAATTGGATGGCACACTACTTTTAAAAATATCAATACCAGTTTCAAAATCATCTAATGTATAAGGAACTTCAGCCATTAAAGCCTCAAAGATATCTTTAGCAACTACATCTGCATCATTACTATTCCCAGATATATTAATAGCAAATTGACGAAATTGTTCTTCATCTAGTTCAAAAGCCCATAACAACACATCATCACATAAATAACTTGACCTAAAGGTTATAGTACCAGAATTTATCCAATCTCTATCACCTTCCCAACCTGCAACAGTAGGAGGGTTTAAAATATCTTGCCCAAAAACTCTTGAAGTACCTTTAATTGATTCTTTATTTATATCATAATCTCCAAAATTGAATCCGGTGGTATTGATGAATTGAATTATAAGATCTAACGGGCTCTTAATAATAACATTTCTTGCTTTTTCGTCATAAAAATGCTCACTCTTAAACAAGGTTCTAAGAACAGGAGCTATCTCAAAGTTATTGGCTATAAAAATATCAGCTAGTGGGTTAATAATATTCAGTTGAATCTCGTCATCTACTTCAGGACTTACAAAATTTATATAGATCTTTTCGCAGATAAAGCGAGCAATAAGTTCTGATTTTTGAGCGAATAAAATATTCATTACATCATCATATCCCCAATTACCGGTTTGTCCAAAAATAGATTTATCGTCGATGTCAAAAGTTGCTTCATTAAAAAGTATTGTAGAATTCTCTCCGTTTGCATATTCATTATATCCTGTTAAGGCACGTGAAGTTTCAACAATATCATCTTCTGTATAACCATTACCTTCACTTAGTGTGAAAAGCTCATATAATTCTCTGGCATAATTCTCATTCGGACTACCAGCAGTATTTTCAAAACCATTTAAATATTTTAGCATGGCTCCTTCTAAACCCATTTCACTTATAAAGGTTTTAAAATTACCAAAACAATTTCTTTGAAGTGTTAGAAAGTATCTGAATGCGTATCCTGCAAAGCCATAATCATTAATCCCGGTAACTATATGATTGCTCCAAAATAGCATCAACCTACCACGTACACCATTATCAATAAGTTCTTTAATAAATGTATATTGAGTTTCATCTATTAGTGCATCATTCTCATCTTCGCCATATGTATAGCCGTTAGCTGCATAGTCTATTGGATCTAATGGTGCCCAACCCGGTGAAAGAGTAGGTGCTAGATTAATAGCAGTGTCTATAAGTTCATCAACATAAACGTTAGGAGTTTTACTTAATGCATTTGCAATTAGAGAAGTTTCAATGCCAAAACCAATACGGTTATGCAAGTGCCTAACTTTTAAGGCATCCCAAGGGTTTTCAATACTTGGGACAAAAGCGGTTAGCGGGGAGGTATTACACGATAAGTAATTAATATTCATATATCTACCTTTTTTTTGACCTAGTTAATAACGGTTAACTATCGTTTATATTATAATCACGAATGTATTTTTTAATTCTGAAGAAAATCTAAAGAATGTAAATTAGTAATAAAAATATTTTTCATACTTTATAAAAAATAATGCCTTTTGCAGCTTAATAAGATAAGTAAACACAATTAACCATTATTATTTTATAATAATTTAAAAATCAATACACCAACTGTTTTTCTTTTAAAAAATAGTTTAGTGAAACACCAAAAGTTTTATTTTTCCAAGTATTCCCTTCAGTATTTACAATATTAGATAAGCCATTATAATAATTCAATCGCACCTTAACTCTCTTTTTTATTAAAAGGCCCACTCCTGCATTCGCACCAATAGTTATTTGTTGTATATCTGCGTCACTTCCAATATCTAACCTTATGGTTTCCTGATCATTCTTCGTAGTTACTCTATTGTTGTATCCCAAATTAATACCCGCGTCAACAAAGAATTGAAAATTTCTATTATTCCAATTGATATAATACCCTAAATTAACTGGAATCTCAATTGCATCAATTCCCCATTTCTCTTCTGTGGTATTAATGCCTCTTCTGCTAATAGCCTTAAATTCTCTTCTATTAAAGTTAGCTCCCAATCGTAAATATAAATTATCGGAAAGATCTCGTTCTGCTAGATAGCCTAAGAAAAAACCAATGGAACTACTAGGTTCTGCAGTTTCATTTACTATAAAATCTGGATTGGTCATATTTACACCAAACTCTATACCGTGATAGAATTGACTGTAAGCTATATTAGATAAGAAGAATAAGAGTAAAAAAATTCCTTTACTGAGTAAATTTTTGGTCATTACTCCCATGCATATTATTTTCATTCGTTTCAATATAAATTAATTATTTAACCTAGGAGAGATTACATACCTTACAAAAACGACAAAGAATGTCGTTTAGTATATATTAGTTAAAAATAGATTTCTTTTGATGATATCTTAAAAAACTATTTAAAGAATATCATAATCCTTAAAATTTTGATGTTTTGGTTTTTGTTTTCGAAAAAGTAGAACTACAGTTTAATGCATGACAAAGATTAACTGCATTGATCCCAAATGAGTATCCAATACAATCATAGAAACCATTGCAAGTTAACGCTTGATTGTTTTTTGTTTCTCACCCTTCCTGAAAATGAATTTTAATGAGATTACTCGTCCAAATCGGGACTCGTGATCCCAGCAAGAGAATCCATGGCAAGCATAGAAACCGCAAATACGCAAAGCATATTTTGTTTTTTGTTTTCACTCTCAATCTGAAATAAATTTCGCTTGTTCGTGAAAACAAAAAACCCACAACTCTCGTTGTGGGTTTCCTTTTGCGGAGAAAGAGGGATCAGAACTTTACTTATAAATAATTGAATATTAGCTTTTTAAAATTTGATCTCTTCCCTACTCACCGAATTAGACACCGAACTCGAAGTGGTACTTTTTTGATCCTAAATTTTTCAAGTTGAAGTAGTTTGATTTGTAGATAGAATCATCTTGAAGTTTTGCGTTAAAAAGATCAATTATCTATATTTACTGAAAAATTAGTGTAAATGAAGTGTTCTGATTTGGTATAGAGTGAACCTTTAAAATTCCACCATGAAGCTGTACTATTCGCTTGGAAAGACTTAATCCTATGCCTGTTCCTGTACTCTTAGTTGTGAAAAATGGTACAAATATTTCTTCTATCAATTCATAAGGTATTCCTGAACCATTA
>Ga0209633_10002414_pt1 | contig 18058 bp, 17 predicted proteins | sample Cruoilmetagenom1_FD_187290 | JGI IMG/M metagenome (GOLD analysis project Ga0209633, IMG submission 187290) | Oil polluted marine microbial communities from Coal Oil Point, Santa Barbara, California, USA - Sample 1 (SPAdes) (version 2) | ecosystem: Environmental > Aquatic > Marine > Oil seeps ... | reverse complement strand
AAACAGAAGGCGGCAGGGGCGCCGTGCGTGAAGTGATCAACATGATTCTGGGCGCTCAGGGCACAATGCTCGCTCCATGACGTCGGTGACCATAAAAATGGGGAAGTGGCTCAACCGTCTGTCCCTCAGTGTGACGACGAAGATTCTCTGGTTGTTATCGAGAATCGTTCCCTATCGTATCGGTGTCCGGGCAGGGGGTTGTCTGGGATCCGCGGCATATTACCTCCTCGCCAGGGGCAGGAAAAGAGCCATTGAGCACCTTTCCTCGGTGTTCACGGATAAAGACGACGCCTGGATTCGTCGCACTGCCCGTGACAACTATGTACACCTCGGGAAGGCCATGCTGGAACTCATGCTCATTCGTTCCAGTCATCTTGAGAAAGTATTTACCTTACAAGGATTCGAAAACCTCCAGCAGGCCCATGACCGGGGCAGGGGGGTCATCTACGTTACCGGCCATATCGGGAACTGGGAAGTAATGGGCCTGGCCCTTGCGGCGGCCTTTCCGCTGAGTGCGGTGGCAGCGCCGATCGAACCGAAGGCGGTAAATGATTTGATCCTGCGTCTGCGGTCCGGACTGGGGGCCACGCCGATTCTCCGGGGAAAAGCCGGGGCAGCCAGAGAATTGATACGGGTGTTCAAGGAAAACCGGGTCCTGGCGATCCTCATCGATCAGGACACGGACGTGGAAGGCGCCTATGTGGACTTCATGGGCAGGCCGGCCTGGACCCCGACCGCAGCGGCGCAGATGGCGATCAGGTTCAATGCACCCGTGGTGTTCGGCTATACCCACCGCGGAGACGATAACCGGCACACCATAACGGTCGAAGGACCGATCGAGCTTGTCCGTACGGGTGATGATGAGAAGGACATCATAACCAATACGGCCGTGTTTACCAAAAAACTGGAAGATGCTATAATGAAACATCCGGAACAGTGGGTCTGGATGCACCGCAGATGGAGAAGACAGCAATGAATATTCCGAACCTTCTATCGCTCAGCAGAATCCTGTCCGTGCCGATATTCATCCTGCTCATGCTCGACCCCAGTCCGCTCCGCTCACTTATTGCAGGGATCGTGTTCTCCCTTGCGTCGATAACGGACTGGCTTGACGGCTACCTTGCGAGAAAATGGGGACAGGTGACCAAGATGGGCAAGCTCCTCGATCCCATTGCCGATAAAATCCTCGTGACCTCGGCCCTCGTCATGCTCGTGGACATCGGGTCGATCGATTCCTGGAAAGCGATCCTGATCATCGGCAGGGAATTCGCCGTTACCGGCCTCCGGACCATCGCGTTGAGCGACGGGATCGTGATCCCCGCCGAGACCGTTGGCAAATACAAGACCGGCGCCCAGATCACCGTGGTGATCTCGTTGCTTCTGTACAGACACATGGACCAGAAATGGATGTTTGAACTCGGCCAGGCCGCCTTGTGGCTCGCCATTGTCCTGGCGATCTTTTCGGCGGTGCAGTACTTTATGAGTTATTGGAAGCGATTGAATAGTGATGCAAATACCAAATAGCAAGCACCAAATGATAAATAAATTTCAATCTCCAAAGTCCAAGACGCATTGGAAATTTGAATTTGGATATTATTTGAATTTTGAGATTTGACATTTGGAATTTAATCATGGATATCCTTTTTCAAATACTCTCCATCTTTTTCTCATATTTCATCGGCGCCATACCCTTCGGCCTGCTCCTCGGAAAGGCTTTCCTCGGTGTCGATGTGCGCACCCTCGGGAGCGGAAACATCGGCGCTACGAATGTGCTGCGCGCTGGCGGGAAGGGAGCGGCGATCCTGACGCTCCTCGCCGACTGCCTCAAGGGAGTCCTGCCGGTACTGGCCGTCCGATACGTTTTCCAGGCAGAGTATATCACCGTCGCGGCAGGGGCCGCTGCGATCATCGGCCACAACTTCCCAATCTATATCGGATTCAAGGGAGGGAAGGGGGTCGCCACGAGCTTCGGTGTGGTCCTTGCCGTCTCGCCGCTCATCGGGCTGCTCTGCCTGCTCACCTGGCTTGTTGCAGCACTACTGTGGAGATACTCGTCGCTTGCCGCTCTCTGCGCCTTTGCACTCTATCCGGTCCTCACGTTTGCGCTCCATACCGGAAACACAGCACTCGGCGGGCTTTCGCTGTTCGTTGCCGCTATGATCTATGTACGCCATCGGGAGAACATCAAGCGATTGATCGCCGGTACGGAGACGAAGATTGGGAAGAAGTGATTAAAAAGGGTACCGTCAGACGTACACCGGCAACGAGGCCCGTATCGTCAAACGGAAATCGTCAAGCGTAAAGGGATTTAACGAAGATCAGAAACAACTCCCAAAACGGACATTGTTACTGTAACCGAATGACTTATACCTTTTATTCAAAAAAACTCCTCTGGTGGCTGCCCACGATTCTACTTGTCACCCTGATTATGTTCCTGTCCGGTCGGGCGATCCCTTCGATCCCCGGCAACCTCCCTGATAAGATGATCCACTTTCTGGTATATGCCGTTCTGGCCTCCCTGTTTTACCTCTCCCTCCATCATAGTGGTGTGCAGCAGAGGACCGTATTCTGGGCCTTAGTATTGACGATCGTCGTAGGCGCTTTGGACGAATACCTTCAGTCTTTTACGATCATGAGGAACTCCAACATATTTGATCTGATGGCCGATGGATTCGGCGCTGTTATGGGGAGTGTCATCACGAAAAGAATTACCGATTTCAGGATTAGCAGTACTGGCTGACGAACGGTGCTGAGATTGCCGGGCCGATGTCCGGCAGGGACATGGCCATGGAGAAGTCGAAATCCTGGTTGATGAAGAGGGGCTGGCCCGGCACCCACACCCCGCCGGTCAGGTCGTAGGCAGGAAGGGTAGAGGCTTGGGGCGTTACCTCTTTTTGAATTTCCTCGACCGTGCTGTATCGCACCTTCAGCGAGCTGCAGGACGTTACGGTCAGGGCAAGGAATAGTATAAAGCGTAGCTTTTTCATAGAGTTAGATAGGTTTGTTGTAGTGGAGCCCCTCCGGCAGTCACGCTCGGGCATGGCGTCTTGCCCTGGCGTGACATCGATAACGCGACACCCAGCAGTCCCGCCCTGGCGGGACGTCCGCAGGGTAAAATTAACTACCGGAAGCAATCATTTTGTTCATTAATCTTCCTGTTTTTTCAATTCTTTTCTTCCTTTCGCCTGCAGTCTCATAGTCTTCCACAGTAGCTAAATCTGCAATTTGCCGCAAAATGACTGAATCCACAAAAACTACTTAAAAAATAATCACATACATGGTATAATTTACTGAAAAAAAAACTGTTGGGGATTTGTAGATACCTGCAGTTGAGAAGAAGCCGCAAATGGTATAATGGTGCCCTTGAACATGCAATAGAACTGTATGATCAGTTGAGTGGCAAATAATATTATTAAGGACGCGAAATGATTAAGTACCATATTAAAAGAGGGATACAATTATTAATGTATATCTTCGTTAAGCTTATATACACTCTTTTTCCCTTAAAATGCATGGAGAGCATTAAGCACGTTTTACGAATGGCAGTTTGGCGAGTTAAGCTTAAATCAATAGGAAAGGATACTGAGATTTATCAGTATGTGGTAATAAATCATCCTGAAGATGTAATGATAGGTGATAATGTTGCTATCGCTGAGTTCGTGCATATGTGGGGAGGGGGGCAAATAGCGATTGGTGATAATACAATTATCGGCGCACACGCTATAATCACTTCTTTAACACATGATGCATCCACTAGTGAATATAGACATTCCTTGTTAAAGAAGGAAGTAAAGATTGGTAACAATGTATGGATTGGAACTGGCTCTATTATATTACCTGGTCTAGTAATTGGCGACAATGCGATAGTTGGAGCTGGAAGTGTGGTTACACGCAGTGTAGAGTCAAATACTATTGTTGTTGGTGTTCCAGCACGACCTCTTCGTAAGGTATAAAGAGTATTATGAGCATATCGTGCCCATCATGCAAAAAAAATGACATTGTTTGTATTGGCGGCATTCCTCAAATGGATACTTTTGGAGGCAATGCATTGCCCGCATCTTTACCGCAGAGCAACCTCATTAAGTGTAAAAGTTGTTATTTATATTTCCGATGGCCTAGAGTTCCTGATGAGAAACTTTCTAAACTTTATAAAGATGTTAATCCAGAACACTGGCAGTATGAATTGGTAAATCGAAAAGATTGGGAAATAGCCATTCGTTGGATCAACAATGAAATCGGTGTAGGAGCCATCTTGGATATTGGATGTTGGGATGGAAAGTTTTTAGAATGTTTGAGTGAAAATAATATTCGACATGGAATTGAAATAAACATGCTGGCAGCCAATAAGGCATCTTCGAGAGGGGTCAAAATAATTGCAAACAATATTTCCGATATTGGGCATATGAGTACCCAATATAATGTTGTTACTGCTTTTAACATTATAGAGCACATTGAAGACCCATTAAGCTTCCTTAAAGCTATAACTCAAGTAATTACAACTAATGGCTATGTTATTATATCTTCAGGAAACACAGAGGCGATAACATGGAGAATTAGTGGTAGCAGGTATTGGTACTGTTCAATCCCGGAGCATATATCTTTTATAAATCCTGAGTGGTGTCATTTTATTGCTGATAAATTGAATCTTAAAATTGAGCATATAGAAAGATTTTCTTATGCAGGCAAAACTTCAATAATCCACAAAATTTCGGTTTTTGCAAAAAACTTCACTTATTTTATTGCACCACGTATTCTTGGAAACCTAAGGAAAATAAAACACTATCTGATAAAAAAAAATGTAGGTAAAATTCACAATTATCCACCAGCTTGGATGACAAGCAAAGATCATTTTATTATTATTTTTAAGATAAATTAATAAACAATGGAGAAACGACAGGTTCTAATAAATGCAATTATCTCTGTGGTACAGATTGTAGTAATTGGTGGAATTTTATTTATACTTTACAGATTTCTGCTCGTTACTTTAGGTGTTGAACAGTTAGGCATTTTGTCACTGGTGCTGGCAACTACATCAATAACTCAAATTGCAAATCTGGGACTTTCAGGGAGTGTGGTAAGATTTGTAGCAAAATACATTGCTCGAGGAGAAAATGAAAATGCATCTGCAGTAATTCAAACCGCTGCTATTTCTGTTGGCATCTCTATCGGTCTTGTTCTCTTTGCTGGATACCCTTCTATTAAGTGGGTGCTTGGATTAGTAGTTTTAGATAAATCTCTTCCACTTGCATTATCTATTTTAACTCATGCCGTTTTGGCGTTATGGATTATGGTAGTTACCAGTATATTTCAAGCCGGGCTTGATGGATGCCAGCGCATTGATCTCCGAGGTATTCTTTTAATGGGTGGAGCAGCTCTGTATTTAATTTTATGTTTTATCCTGGTTCCTACATATGGATTAATTGGGGCAGCTTCTGCTATAGTCATTCAAAACCTTACAATTCTAATAGCCAGCTTGCTGTTGCTGAGAAGATATCTTCCATTACTCCCTATATTTCCTTACAAGTGGAGCAAGAATATATTTAAGGAAATAGTAAGCTATGGTTTCAACTTCCAAGTAATATCTATTACAGCTATGTTTTATGACCCTATTACAAAGGCTCTTCTGAGCAAATTTGGCGGACTTTCCCTGGTGGGATATTATGAAATGGCAAGCAGAATGATTCAGCAGTTTCGTTCGCTTATCGTTTCTGCCAATCAGGTTCTTGTTCCCGCTATTGCAGACATGCAAGAAAAGAAACCAGAGGCAGTACAATCAGTCTATTTAACTTCTTATCAGTTAGTCTTTTATCTTGCCCTGCCCCTGTATTCTCTGATCATTGTATGCACACCAATTATATCTGAGTTATGGATTGGACATTATGAGAGAATTTTTGTGATTTTTGGAATATTGATTGCAATTGGTTGGTTCTTGAATACTTTAGCGGGTCCCGCTTATTTTGCAAATTTAGGTATTGGCGAACTTCGCTGGAATGTAGTGGGACACATTATGATAGCAGTGTTTAATGCTGGATTGGGATTCCTGTTCGGAATATTTTATGATGGCGTCGGGGTAGTTGTGGCATGGATATTTTCCTTAGCATTAGGTAGCAGTGTTATTTATTTATCTTATCATATTAAAAATAAAATTCCTTTAATCGAGTTGATGCCAAAAGCAAGTAGATTAATTGTTGCTGCATGTTTAATTGGCATATTATCTGCCTTATTAATTAATCATAAATTGAATGATAACTTTAATGTGGCCGCATTAAATAGCATTATTATTCTCTCATTTTCAACGATTGTTTTAATCCCTTTCTGGCGACACCCTATGCGAAAACGATTGATGGCCTGGTTTATGTACGGCCTGTTTAATAGGAAAAACCCTTAGGCAATGAAACGAATCAAGCATATCCTCATTCTTGAGCCAGGGGCGGCAGCCGGCCACCGCGCGTTTGTTGAAACCGTCTAGGGAGGGTGCGAACTCATGAATTTCCCTCGGATCAGTTCTATAGCAAACCCTATGCCCAAGAGATTCCCCCTGAGGAACAGGACTTGATCGCCTGGATCCAGGAGATAACGTAAGAGTTTCCGAATAACGGTCACCGGAAAGTCAACGGGCATCTCTAACAAGACGACATGTGCGTGATCCAAAAAAGGGCTCAGCGGGTCATGTGAGAAAATGGCTCTCACCCAAGAAGGCCCGGCGGTTTGTCAAAACTACCAATTGTAACGACCCGTACCTGATCTACACGAACCTGGTCATGATTCGTATCGTCACGGACAGCGACCAGGTCAGGGTTGCTATATCCTGATCATGACCTCCTTCGGGTTACTGGCAGTCATTCTGGTCCCCTACTCGCGGAAGGCCGTTGGATACACCATCTCGCGCCGTATCGACACCACCTTGAGCCTGGAAGCGCGCCGGAAGGCCATCCAGAAGCGGAATCCACCCCCTGGAGTGATCCATCACTCGGATTAAGGGTTGCAATATAGTTAACGAACTCGGAAGTCGGGGATTTCAAATCAACGAGTTCCGAAAGGGCAATCCTTACGACAATGCGGTAGCCGAAAGCTTCATAAAGACCTCAAAAAACAAGGAATGCCTTACTAGGGGAATGCCAAACTTTTTAAGGTGTCGTCAAACGACTTCTGTAGTTCATCGAAGACGTGTATAATCAGAGGCGGCTACATGCTTCCCTCGGGTCCATGCCGCCCAACGACTGCGAGGCTCTAAAGAAAACACTATACCCCTGTTTGGCACTCTCACCCGACGGTCCTGACACAGGTGTGCAGTTCATAATGCTCAAAATCTGTTAAAATCGTTTGGACCTGAGTTAGTCTGCTATTATTTGAAGATAGAGTGCTTTGGCATGAAAGCAAACCAAAGAGGTTTTATGATTGTAAAGATATTAGCCATATCATTTATTCTTCTTTTATTAACTGTCGAGTCATCGCTTCAAACATCTATTATTTGGGATAGAGCATCTGCTTGGACCCCGTGGTTGTATAAAGTCGGACCATTTTCAATTGCGGACATTGTTATTATTATTGTTTCACTATATGTTTTATTCAGGTTTATACTTAGACCTGTAATAATAAATTCTCCGTATGTTGGGCTATGTCTGCTTGCGCTCGTATATTTATGTATTGGCTTGATTTATAACTTAAGCGTTTTTACTTTGTGGAAACCGTACTTTTATGATATAAAAATTGTGCTTTTTCTAACGGTACCCTTTTTATTTTTGATGATGTTAAAAAAAGACGCAAGGGTTCTACAGTGGCTTTCTCCAAAAAGGATATTTATTTATTACGCTCTTGCAGGCGTTATAGACTTTAGTATAGTTAATATATTTGGCGAATCTGAATACCCGTCTTACCTTGGTTATCCTGCGGTACCGCAAATATTCCCGTTTTCTTTGATTATCGTTGGGATAATCTTTGGGACAAAAAAAAAATACAAAATCTTATTCTTATTGATGTTTGGAATTGAATTATTGAATGCAGTAAATCGGTTATCTCTAGGTATTTTGTTTAATGCTGGAGCTATTATACTATACATTCTCATATTATCCGTGAATGTCAAGGTTGGAGTGCGGGCAGTGTTGGTTATCTTTTCGGTATTCTTTGTGAATGTCATGGCAGTATTACTCATAACAAACCCTCTTAACATGGCTATGTTAGCCGCAAAGGGGGAAGGTTTTACTACCAGGCAGGTTCAACTTGAAAATGTTTTATTAAATTTTAACATAAATATTCCTGGAGTCATTGGGAAAGGCCTGGGCAGTACATGGTTTGAGATGGTTCCGATTCCTGAAACTGACATCTATTCAGTCGGCAGTTCCGTTGGAAAATCCAGTGAATCTGCCATGGCTTCCCCTGTAAAGTTTATCTTTAATTGGACGCCCCCCTCTTTATTGTATAAATGGGGAGTTATAGGCAGTTTATTATTATGTTGTCTGGTTGCCTTCTATTTTCAACGATATGCTAATGAAATTAGGCAGTTAAAAAGGCTTGGAGTAAATAAGATGAACATTCGATACCTTTATGCGCTATTGATCATATCCACCATATACATTTTAGAGAACTTCACTTACATTGGACAAGCTAAGCAATCACTGATTACGTCTATTATAGTGTTTAATGCTGTTTATAGTATTCAAGCTAAGTTCGTAGAGACGCACAGCGTGGTATCCCATGGCGAATAAACCACTGATAAGCGTTGTAACGATTTGTAGAAATGCTGAGTCCCTTATTGCCGAGACAATGAAAAGCGTTTTGAGGCAGACCTATCCAAACATCGACTATATCATTGTTGATGGCAAATCAACCGATAGAACGCTGGAAACTATATATGAAATTATAAGAAACTACCCAACCAGGAAAATAAAAATAGTATCGGAACAGGACGAAGGAATTGCCGATGCTATGAATAAAGGAGTACGATTGGCATCAGGAGAACTCATCGCACACCTTCATGCAGGTGATAGATATATAGGCCATTCTGTAATTGGGCAGGCTGTGAAATCCTATTGTGAAAATCAATGGCGATGGGGGGTGGCTGGCTCAATAGTTGTCGATTTATTAGGTAATGAGAGGCATACTTATAAAGCAAGTTCTGATTATAAAGTCTTATTGAAAAAGAACTGCATTCCTCATCAGTCTGCTTTCCTCGTTAAAGATATCTTTGATAAGCATGGCCTCTTTAAAGTTGAGTATAAACAGGCTATGGACTATGAATATTGGTTGAGAATTGCCTTTAAGGGTGGTGAGCGTGTTACTGTGCTGCCGTTCAATACCACCTATTTTTTGGATGGTGGAAGGTCATCCAAGATATTTGAATTACTAAAATATCTCCGCATGCTCAGGGCGTCAATGCGCGAATATGGTTGTAATGTGACGGCAATAGATGACCTTGTTTTTTTATTGAGGGTTATAATTTTTTATATTTATCATAAGTTTAAAATGAAGTGGCTCAAGTGATTATTAAAATATCATATTCTAAGACCGAAGCTCTTGAAAGAGAAATTATAGCTATACGAAATTCTCTCTCAAGTCAATCCTGTGGAGCTTATTTTTCACGGTATCCAACACCTGAATCATATTTTGAAGATTTCATTTCCAAGCCAGATGGACTTGAAGTGGAGAGGCACCTGAAGGCTCTGGGGGAATCTCTTCGTGTTTTAGATATAGGTGCAGGAACTGGTAAAAGTTCGATTTACCTTGCGGCGAGTGGCCACTGCGTTTCTGTTGTAGAGCCTTCAGCAGAGGCATGCAATGTGATAGATTTTGGTGCACAACTTTATGGTTTGGAAATTACGGTATATAATTCCACTGCTGAGTACATTAATAAAATTAATAACCGTTTTGATGTTATTATTTTTAATGCAAGTCTTCATCATTGTGATCATCCGGTATTAGCTTTACGCAACTGCTACAATATCCTTGTTGAAGGTGGCCAGCTTCAAATTGTTAATGAGCCATTTCTCCCATTTTTCCGAACTAAAAGATGGTTTTATAAGCGGCTTGAAACTCATCCACAGGAGATGGGGCACTATGGTGGCAATGAGCATTCATATCGTTATCATGAGTATCTAAAAATGATTAAACTCGCCGGATTTTCTAAAATTGATACAGTGCTTAATATAAGAAATAATAATTATAATATTGTACTGAAGCAGATTGAAGAACGTAAACTTAATGATATGCCCATCTATAACACCAGAAGTAAATTAATCAGAAAAATATACTTTTATAGTATCTGTAAGCTTTCTAATAGTGGATTTCCTGGTAAACTGATTTTGTATTTGATGACGCGGTTGTCTCTATTAACGACAACTTTTAAAGCAACTAAATAGGGGAAAGATCTCTAATTTGCCAATGAATATACGTAGCTTTAAGGATACTTATATACGCTGTAAACCGACAATTGATAAAATTATTAATACTGTCCTCTCTGCGCCATCATCCGAAGCAAGAATATATTGCAGGCACATAGACCGGATGGGTGCAATAATCCAGTATGCCTATTACATTTCTATTATGCGAAAATATATTGATGATCCTAACTCAATATTACTGGATTGGGGAGGGCAATATGGCCACGTTGCTAAATTAGTGGAGATATTTTATCCAGAAATAATATGTTACCTTCATGACAAAAATGAATATTATGCAACTTATTGGCATGAGAAATTGTTAGTCAATAAGGTTCTTTACGGGCATGGCCCTACTGATTCCCGTCGAATAAATTTGCCGGATCATCAAGTTGATGCTGTATTGTCTTCTGGCGTTTTAGAGCATTCACATGAGTATGGTGTTTCTGAATACGAGGCATTAAGCGAGATTAACAGAGTTCTTAAATATAATGGAATGCTTTTTATATGGAACCTCCCTTTCAAATATGGATCTGTTGAAATACTCAATCATTTGATAGGGCGCTGGCATCACGATAGAAGATACACCAAAAAAGAGATTATGACGTTGCTTGGAGATTCAGGCTTTGACATTATTTTTTTTGATCACCACGAATTGATGAATATGATGGCGCGAAACATGATCGGTAATATTATCGGACATAGCAATGCATTTATTGTTGATTACTATTTGTCTAAACTCCCGATGGTAAATTTGATTGCTCAACATTTTACGATTGTAGCGAGAAAGAAAACGGAGCTTATCTCTTGCTTATAGGTATTGACGCACGTTTTGCTGTGCATAATCGTAGAGGGATAGGTAACTATACCCTGCAGCTAGTTCAAAATTTAGCTGATCTAGATAGTCTCAATGAATATATCCTTTACATTGATAGGAATGACTTAGAAGATGTCTTGCCTAAGCAGAAGAACTTCAAGATAAAGAAACTCCATCCATCGAACTATTTATTATGGGAACAGGTCATATTGCCAATACAAGCTAAAAAAGACCGTGTTGATATCCTGCACTGTACTGGAAATACAGCTCCAGTTTTACTCAGTAGGCAAAATAAATTGGTTTCTTCACTCATGGATGTGATGTACTTTAAGGACTATTCCGTGTTGCCTGAGTCAACATCAATGTACCAGAGGCTTGGTAGAATTTATCGAAAAACTATTGTCTCAAGCGCAATGAAGCATGTTTCCAGGATTATTACTATTTCTAATTTTACTAAGGTAGATATTATTAAGCATCTTCCAAATTTATCAGAAGACATCTTTTTTGTTACTTATCTGGCTCCTCATGAAAGATTCCGCTTCATAGATCGGAGTGATGCCGCTACTATAGTTAGGGATAGGGTGGGTATTGTGGGGCGCTATTTACTTACCCTTGGCGCCACTGATCCGCGTAAAAATACTGAGCTTGTAATAAATAAATTTATTGATATAAAAAGTGAACGAAAAATTAAAGAGAAGTTAGTAATTGTGGGAATCCCAAATTGGAGGCAAACCAAATTTTATGATATAGCTAACAAATCAATGTGGAAGAATGACATTATATTTACTGATTTCGTTTCAGATGACGATTTAGTCTTGCTATATAACTGTGCCACTATTTTTTTATACCCCTCTTTGTATGAGGGCTTTGGAATTCCAACGCTGGAGGCCATGGCTTGCGGGGTTCCAGTCATTGCATCAAATACAACTTCTATCCCTGAAATTGTTGGCGATGCTGCTTTGTTGATAGACCCTAATGATGGAAAAGAATTCAAGGCGGCCTTACTAAGGCTATTAAATGATGAGGATTTGCGAAATGAACTAATTAAACGTGGTTATGAAAGGGCCAAGGTTTTTTCATGGAAAGAAATGGCTAAAGAAACGTTAGCTGTATATGAGTCTATACTGCGAGAAGGACTTTCCGAATGAAGATATTGTTTATTACTCCCCGTTTCCCGTATCCACCGCTTAAGGGCGATAAGGCTGTCCCTTATCATCGTCTCAGAATATTAGATCACAGGCATGAGATTACGCTACTTTCCCTTTATGAAAAAGATGAAGAGCTGGCAGGGGTTAAGCAATTACGTCAATATTGTCAGGCAATCCATACAATCAGATTGCCAAAGTGGCGTTCCATCATGAATTTGGCTTTAATGACCCTCTTCTCGAGTTTGCCTTTGCAAGTATTATATTACCGTTCATCGCCTTTTCAAAAAAAACTTGATGCTTTGCTGGCCGAAAACTCATTTGACTTGATTAATGTCTTTATGCTGCGGGTTGCACCTTATTTATCGGATTTATCTACCCCAAAAGTGCTGGATTTGATTGATTCTATGCAGCTTAATTTTCAGCGTCGTGCTGCGATGGAGCATATTCCAAAACGGTGGTTGTTTAAGGAGGAACTTCGACGTGTAATTTCGTACGAGCGGAATATTTGGATGTCGTTTGATCATGTGATTGTGGTTTCGGAAAAGGATAAGACCTTCATACCAGGCGATAATGTGAAGGCAATTTCACTTGGTGTAGATACGGATTTATTTACACCGCGGATCACATTAGAGCACAAATCAGTTATTGTATTTTCAGGGAATATGGGGTACGCGCCGAACATCCATGCCATTAAGTGGTTTGTAGAGCATTGTTTGCCTGACATCAAGGCTGCTATGCCGGAAGTTTCTTTACTTATAAGTGGAGGGAATCCGCCAAAAGAGGTATGTAATCTAGGGCGCAAGCCGGAGATAACTGTGACAGGTTTTGTTGAATCCATGCCAGATGTTTTGAGGCAGGCAAGTGTTGCCATCGCTCCGATGCAGTCTGGTTCGGGTATGCAGTTCAAAATATTGGAGGCCATGTCGTGCGGCCTCTCTGTGGTAACTACAACCCTTGGGTTGGGTGATATCAAAGCGAGACCAGGAGATGAGATTTGCGTTGCAGACACAGCAGAAGAGTTTGCAGATACAGTTGTGACACTTTTAAAGACTCCCAAAATGGCCGAAAGGATCGGTCGCAATGCACGAGCTTTTGTTGTAAATCAGCACGGTTGGGAGCATGCGGCTTATCAAGTTGAAGCAATTTATGATAGCATCATAGATAAGAGGAGATGAAGTATGGATGATCGTAAAAAAGCCCTTATTTGCGGTATTTCTGGACAAGATGGCGCGTATCTTGCGCAGTTGCTATTGAATAAAGGATACGAAGTCCATGGGACTTCACGTGATGCGCAAATGTCATCCTTCAATAATCTCGCGAGACTGGGTATCCGAGACAAAGTGAAACTGGAGTCTATGGCGCCAAATGACTTCCGCAGCGTCCTGCAGACGATCTCGAAAGTAAAACCTGACGAGCTGTATAACCTCGCAGGTCAGAGTTCCGTTTGGCTGTCCTTCCAACAACCGGTCGAAACGCTCGAAAGTATCAGCATCGGGACCCTCAATCTGCTTGAGGCAATCAGATTTACAGAACTGCCGATCCGATTCTATAACTCAGGATCAAGTGAGTGCTTTGGCGAGACCGGCGGACTCGCTGCTAACGAATCTACGCCTTTTCGCCCCAGGAGTCCCTATGCAGTTGCGAAGGCGGCCGCGCACTGGGAGGTGGCGAATTATCGTGAGGCATACAATGTTTTTGCATGTTCGGGAATCCTGTTCAACCATGAATCGCCGCTCAGGCCTGCCCGTTTTGCCACAAAAAAAATTATATCGACTGCATGCAGGATCGAGGGTAGTCAGGAAAAGCTTCAGCTTGGCAATATCAGCATCGCTCGGGACTGGGGCTGGGCTCCTGAGTATGTTGAGGCCATGTGGCTGATGTTGCAGCAGACTCGGCCTGATGATTACGTAATCGCCACTGGCGAAACGCATTCGCTGCAGGAATTTGTGGCTGTAACATTTAGCTACCTGGGTCTTGACTGGCAAAAACACGTTGAAATTGATAAATCGTTATTTCGACCGACAGAGATTTCCGAAGGGCGAGGGAACCCATCAAAGGCGTTCAGTAAGCTGGGATGGAAAGCGCAATCAAGGATGACGGACGTGGTCCGGATGATGATTGATGCTGAACGTGGTGATAAGTCTGCAAGGCATTGCGAATAATAATCTCTAATCGAAGAGGGGATGTATGAATGCGAGTGGTGATTATAGGTGGTAGCGGCTTTATCGGCACCCGTCTTGTTGAATATCTGCAGAAAACAGATCATGATGCCCGCATTTTCGATAAAAATCCGAGTAGTGCTTTTAACGGGCTAGTGACATTAGGCGATGTGCGGGATCAGCATGCGATCAGCCAAGCGCTGAGAGGAGTGGATGTTGTTTATAACCTCGCCGCAGAACATGCAGACGATGTGAGGCCCGTATCTCTCTATTATGATGTGAATGTGCAAGGCGCGAAAAACATCGTTCAGGCTGCAGAGAGGAACGGCGTAAAGAAGATTGTCTTTACCAGCACCGTAGCCGTATATGGACTCAATAAACCGAATCCGGACGAGAATAATCCTACGGAACCCTTTAATGATTATGGTAAAAGCAAATTAGAGGCTGAAATAGTATTTAATCAATGGGCGGAAAAGGGGGATGGGAGGTCTCTGGTAATAGTGCGTCCTACGGTTATCTTTGGAGAGGGCAACGAAGGCAATGTCTATACCCTCATCAATCAGATCGCGAGCAAAAGATTTATTATGGTCGGCCACGGTCATAATAGAAAATCCATGGGATATGTCGGGAATCTTGTTGATTTTTTGATACGGGCTGCTGAGTTCGGAGAGGGGACGCACTTGTTTAATTATGCAGATAAGCCGGACATGTCGGTAAGGGAGTTGGTAAATTATATCAGGCAGGAGCTGGGAATATTGACGCCGCTGCCTGTACTGCCATATTTATTGGGATTGATGGGTGGATATTCTTTTGATCTCGCTTCCCGAATAACCGGCAAGCAGTTTTCGATCAACAGTATTCGCATCAGAAAATTCTATGCGAATACCACTGTTTCGACCAGCGCACTCGAGTCAATTGGTTTTAAGCCCGTTGTTTCCCTTCAGGAAGGTCTCTCGCGGATGATGAGGAGCATGTAAACAGAATGGAAAAGGTTCAGTGTCGAAAAAACGCCGGGCGCGGCAGATCGGAGAACGAAAAAAAACCATCCATCAATCTCAATTTATTCGCTGCTTGCATTTGTTGACAAATCTTCTATAATACCTCATCGATATAACGATGGACGAAAGGATTGATAATTGATCTATTTGTTGTCTTTTTTTATAGCGCTCTGCATTACCTACCTCATCACTCCTTTGGCGATCCGCATCGCCCATCACTATGACTGCATCGACATCCCGAGCGAACGTAAATTCCATAACGTTGCTACTCCGCGATGGGGCGGGCTTGCGTTTTTTGTTGGTTTCTTGTCCGTGCTTTTCTTTGTCAACATAGATACCCAATTCTTTTCCTATCTCATCTCCTCAGGAATCCTCGTGATTATCGGAGCCATCGATGACTGCCGGCGCCTCAGCTGGCGCATAAAGCTGCCGGCAACCATTATCGCCACATCAATTGTCATATTTGGTGGGGATATCCTCGTTCATCAGATCGGTACTTATGGACAAGCGGGAGGGCTCGATCTTGGGGTCATGAGCATTCCCTTTACATTCTTCGCTGTCATAGGCGTCACGAACGCTATCAACCTCATCGATGGCCTGAACGGTCTGGCAGGGGGAGTATCGCTCATCGCATTCCTGTTCATGGGGATTGCGGCAGTCCTGACGGGTAATTCTCCTGTAGCTTTGGCCTGTTTTGTGTTGGTAGGGGCCCTCGGCGGGTTCCTTTGGTACAACTTCCCGAAGGCAAGGATATTCATGGGAGACTCGGGAAGCCTTTTCCTCGGCTTCTCCCTGGCAATATTTGCCATCCTTTTGACCCAGAGTGAAGGCTCCCAGGTGGAAACGCTGTACCCCGGGCTTTTGCTGCTCATCCCCATCATTGACACCGTGCGGGTAATGTTTGTGAGGCTGTACCATGGGAAGAACCCTTTCAGGGCAGACCGGACACACCTGCACCATCTCATGATCAGGCGGGGCTTTTCATCGGTAAAAACAGTTATCATTTTCTGGTCTACCACTCTTTTGCTGGGTATACTGGCGCTCTTGCTGATGAAGGAGACATCGATGCCCTATGCCGTTATGATACTGGCCGGCACAGTCGTTCTCACCTATTCTGCTCAGTCCGCGTATCAGCAAAAAAGTGATTGAAGCTTGCTACGGAATTATGCTATACTCGCTAGCATTATGAATACCCTCAATAGCGCTGATCTCAGCCAGGCCGTCATGGCACGCATTACACCCTTCTTCGAAGAAGTACTGAAAGACCATGCCGGCAGCGTCCACTCGATCCATGTCGTCGGAAGCGCAGTCACGCCTGACTTCAATGCCAAAAAATCGGACATCAACAGCGTGGTGGTCCTGAAGGAAATGGACCTGAAGTTCGTTGAATTCCTGGCGCCCCTCGGCAAGAAATTTTCAAAGAACGGTCTGTCGGCGCCGCTCATTATGACGCCCGATTACCTCCGGACTTCTGTCGATGTGTTCCCAATAGAATTCCTGGATTTCAAGCTCCTTCATCGAACGGTGTTCGGCGACGATATCTTCGGCTTCATCACTATTGATAAGCCGCATCTCCGGCTCCAGTGTGAACGGGAGATCAAGACGAAGCTCATCGGCCTTCGGCAGGGGTATCTCTCCACGTACGGCAAGAAATCATACCTTACGCCGGTCCTGGCGAAGTTCATCACCGGCTCCATGGCGCTGTTCCGTGCGATCATCACTCTTTTTGATCAGGATCCACCTGCCAAACGTCTTGATGTCGTGAAGACGCTCGGTTCCGCGACAGGCACCGAGACCGAGATCTTTGAGAAACTCCTTCTGCTGAAGAACGAGGAGCTGAAGCCTTCCGAAGATGAACTCCATCGTATGTTCGAAGACTGCTACCAGGCAATCGAAGCCATAGGAATAATCATTGACTCACACCAGTCCTCATAGCGTTGTTTTCGCAGCCATCCTGTTCCTGTTCCCTGCTGCCGGCGACCTGTCTGCGGCAACGCCCCAGCCGCCGTCCATGCCGCCTACCTACGTCGTCGATCTTGCCGGCATTGTTCGCGATGACGTGGAGACGGGATTGAACGGCTATCTCCAGGAACTCGAGCAGAAGACCACGGCCCAGGTGATCGTGCTGACGATCAACAGCCTCGACGGAGAGGACCTCAACGGTTTTTCACTCAGGATGGCGGAGCAGTGGAAACTTGGGAAGACCGAAAAGGACAATGGGGCACTCTTTGTTGTCGCCTTCCAGGACCGGAAATACCGCTTCGAGATCGGCTACGGCCTGGAGCATATCCTGCCGGACAGCATGGTCGGCTCCATCGGCAGGCAGCTCCTTGTTCCTGCATTCAGCAAGGGGGATTACAGTACCGGTATCATGAATGCCACCCTGGCCATGATCCAGACCATTGCGAAGGACAGCAACGTTGAAATCACCGGCATGCCTGCGTACCGGACGTCAGGGTCCCGCAGGCGAAGCGGGTCTCCTTTACGGGCCCTCTTCGCAATGGCCTTCGGCCTGCTCTTCTTTATTTCGAGCTTCGGAGGAATGATGCACTCCGGACGGAGC
>Ga0209633_10002413_pt1 | contig 18060 bp, 15 predicted proteins | sample Cruoilmetagenom1_FD_187290 | JGI IMG/M metagenome (GOLD analysis project Ga0209633, IMG submission 187290) | Oil polluted marine microbial communities from Coal Oil Point, Santa Barbara, California, USA - Sample 1 (SPAdes) (version 2) | ecosystem: Environmental > Aquatic > Marine > Oil seeps ... | reverse complement strand
CTGTTGAAAAACTATTTTTAGGGGTCCGGGACGCAAGTTTGATTCGTGAAGGCGAGGCGCGGCGCACAAATGATTCGTGCTGTGTCGCCCCTCGATTCAATTGTTGCGCGGGAGGCAATCGGCCAGGAGTTTTTCAATAGCCTCAGCCAGACGCGGACCTTTCGATGATTGCCCAGAGAAGGCCCTTGAGCCCTACACCCATATTTCGCGGTTGGGCGGTCTGCGGAATCCAGTCGACGCGCTGGCGTTGGCGGCAACGATGACCTCGTCGGCTTTCGGTCCGTGATGGCTGGAGCGGGGCTGGGCGCGGACCTCCGCCCCCCCCGGGACTCGCGAGCGAGCCGCTGCCATAGATCGCCCGATCACGCATTGACGCCCGTCAGCGCGACCGATCTTCGATCGTGTTTAGTACCTCCCAGACAGGTCGAGCCACCAGAAAAAGGAGGGCCTGAGCCATGAGAGTTGTCTTACTGGCCCTCGCGGCTATCGGCCTTCTGACAATGGCGAGCGCGCCGGGCTTCACGGGTTGCCGCGTGAAGTGCACGCGCAATGCTGACTGACAAAAAGGGAGCCCGAAGGAATCCAAACATGCTGACACTTTCAAGATCACTTGGAGTCCCAGGCCTTGTCGGGACCCTCGTCGGTGCCCTTCTTGCCTTCGGACCTGTCGTTCTGTCTCCGACGCAGGCGGTGGCGCAAACTTTCTGCACCGGCGTGCCGGGGACCCAATATCAGCTGAACATCATCAACTGGCAGCTCAACGACGCGGCGCGGTGGATCCCCCCTTGCTCGCGCGCCAACTGGGCCGCGTGCGTGCGCGCCGATAGGCTGCTGCACCGCGCCGACGTGGGGCTCGATCAGATATTGCGGCGTTGCGCGCCGCGCCGCGACTGCAGGCGGGGTTCGCTCGCCGGGCTCCTGAATCGGGCTCGGCGCCTGGCGATCCTTTCGCGCCGGCTCCAGGCCCGATCCGGCATGCGCCGGACTTACGAGAACAGTTTGTTGAAGATCAGGGGTTATGCGGGGCTGCCGCTGTGCGGGGCGTTGCCGCCTCGCCGGCCGGGTCGGGCATGCCGATGGCAATATTGGGCCGGAAAGCGGCGATGCATGTGCACCTTCACCAACGATCCAACGGTGAGCAAAGAAAGGCCGGCGGCGGCCTGCCGGGGCTTGCGGTAAGGCGGGGGCTGACGGGAGCGCGTCTTCGAGTAGTCGTGTCGGCTATTTGGCCGGGCGGGGCGTGGCAACCAATGGGATCCTACCACAGGGGATATCCCGCCTAGAATGGCTGCGCCCAGCTTCTTCGGAGCGTGCGCTCTACTCAAGAATGCCCGCTGTCGGTCAGCCGCGGACATTTGGCGATGCGCTTGGAATGTCGGCTCACCCCTTGCAAGAGGACATTGCCCGCTGACGACGCGCTCGCGTTGCCGCACTCTGTGACGCGCCTCACGCGATCTGCGGATTGGCCAATGTTTTCAATTGCTTGAGCAGCGCCGCGCGGTTGGGCTTGAAGTCGCGGTCGATCCACCAGGCCTCCGCCTGACGCAGGATCTCGCCCACCGCCGGCCCGGCGGGTACGCCGAGCGTCAGCACATCGACACCCTGGACCGGCAACGCCTTGGGCGTCCACGCCGCCGCCTCGTCGAGCGCTTCGCGGAACGGACCATCGTTGACGCTGGCGCCCGCCAGGCGTTCGGCCTCGGCCCAGCGCAGCAGGATAAGGTCGTAAACCCGCGCCGCGCCGAGCCGGTAGAGGCCGCGCCGGGCCGGCGCGCCGCTCTCGATGTCGAAATGCAGCCACTCGCGGGCGATCGTCTCCAACTGGTCGCGCTCGGCGTTGGAAAGCTTGAGCACGATGGCGGTGGTCTCGGCATGCGCCTGGGTAAGGTCGAGGACGGCCGCCAGGCGGCGGATCGCGTCGGGCTCGTCATGCGCCGCCTCGCGCGCCGCCAACAGGCCGAGCCGCGCCACCTCCCCGGCATGCGGCAGCACATGCACAAGCACGCCCGTTTCAGCCATCAGTACGAAGACCGCCTCCGGCGAAGGCGCCAATAGGAGCTTGCGCGTTTCGGCCCAGACGCGCTCGGCGGACAGCTTCTCCAGATGCGGGGCAAGCTCTTTGCAGGCCGCCAGCCCCTCGGCATCGGGTTCGCTGCGGCCATAATAGGCGTGAAAGCGGAAGAACCGCAGAAGCCTCAGGTAATCCTCCTCGATCCGCGTGCGCGCCTCGCCGACGAACCGCACCCGGCCGGCACGCAGATCCTTCAGCCCGTCGAACGGATCGTAAAGCGTGCCGTCGGGATCGAGGAAAAGCGCATTCATCGTGAGATCGCGCCGCGCGGCGTCCGCCCGCCAGTCGTCGGTATAGGCGACGGTGGCATGGCGGCCATGGGTCTCGACATCCTCGCGCAGCGTGGTGATCTCGTAATGCTCCGGCGGCACGACGGCGGTGACGGTGCCGTGGGCGATGCCGGTCGGCACGGCCTTGATGTCGGCGGCCTTGAGCAGCTTCACCACACGTTCGGGCGGCTCGGAGGTGGCGATATCCACATCCTCGACGCTGCGTTCCAGATAGGCGTCGCGCACGCAGCCGCCGACGAAGCGCGCCACCCCACCCTCGGCCGTCAGCGCGGCGATCACCGCGCGGGTCGGCGCGGAGGTCATCCAGGGTTGGGCTTCGATCCTGCCGGCGGGTTTCATGGGATGCGCTCGCCTATCGCTCATCCGGCTTGTTAGGCAATCGTTATTGTCGCTTGCCGGGGATTACTTTTCCGTTTTCGATACGGCTGGGCTGGTAGTCGGTATCGGGCTCGTAGCCGCCGGTGAGACCGAGCAGCGCGAAGGCGCCGATTGAGATCACCAGCCCGCCCATCGCCAGCCAGAACCAGGGGCCGTCTTCCCATTGCGGCTGCGGCGTGCCGCGCGAGGTGGCGCGTCGCCGCATGATCGAGAGATAAACCACATAGGCCGCCAGCGGCAGCAGGAAAAGCAGCAGGTGTTGGATGACGATCCGTATCATGGAGCGATCCGTATCATGAGAATTGCATACCCAATTGGCCCATTTGGCTGTGCTGCCGCTCAGTCCTTGAGGGCATCGTGCAGGTTTACCAGCATGCCCGCCGTCGCCCCCCAGATATACCGGTCTTCGTAGGGCATCACGTAGAAATGCCGCTCGCGGCCCTTCCAGAAGCGGCTCTCGCGGTGGTGATTGGCCGTGTCGAGGAAGAAGTCGAGCGGCACCTCGAAGACATCGGCGACCTCGAACGGGTCCGGCGTCACGGTAAAGCCCGGCGTAAGCAACCCGACCACGGGCGTGATCGTGAAGCCGGTGCCGGTGATGTAATCGTCAAGCCGCCCGACCACCTCGACCCGCTCGGGCTCGATGCCGACCTCCTCATGGGTTTCGCGCAGCGCCGCTTCGATGGCATCGGTGTCGGTATCGTCGATCTTGCCGCCCGGAAAGCTGACCTGGCCGGCATGGTCGTTCAGATGGTCGGTGCGCAGGGTCAGCAGCACCGACATGCCGGCCGCATGCCGGATCAGCGGCACCAGGACCGCGGCGGGCGTCAAACGACCTTCCGGACGGTATTCGGGATTGAGATCGTAGTCGCCGCGCTCGCGCGGTGCCCCGCCCATGCGCGGACGCGCGTCGGGCCGATCGAGACTACCTTCCAGCGCCGCGATGACCTGCGCAGGGTTCACGCCGGATCCGACGTCGACTGCGCCGCCGTTTCTGCCGCCAGTTCCGCCGGCAACCGGCCGAGGGGAAAGAATGCGCCGCTGCTCCATACGCCATAGAGATGGTCGCTGCCCACGTCGCGTTCCAGTCCCAGCGCGACCAGCTCGTAATAAACCGGCCGCGCGATACGCGCCTCCAACGCATCGCGCACCAGCACGTAAGGCACCGGATGTCCGGTCTCCGGATCTTCGCTCACGCGGATCGGGTGGGCCTGGTCAACGGTCACAGATTCGTCAATATTGGTACGTAGCGTAAGACACTGGCTTTCACCCTCGCCTTCGGCAACAAGCTCAACGGCCACGAACGGGACGTCATCGACCTGGATACGACCTTTCTCCACCGGCGTCTCGAGCACATAGCTGCCGTCCGGCTCGCGCTTGAGCACCGTGGCGAACAGTTTGACCAGGCGTTTGCGGCCAATCGGCGAGCCGTGATAAAACCAGGTACCGTCCCGGGCGATACGAATGTCGATGTCCCCGCAGACCAGCTCCCGGTGCGGACTTGTTCCGCCCTTGCGTGCAGTCCCCATCGCAGAAATGTGCTTTGCAAGTTGATCGGGGTTGGGCGTTACTTCAGCCATCGTGTGGCCCCGTGTTTCAATGAAACCAGCGGAGTGAGCCCTTGAGCGTAACCGAAAGCAGCGCCGCTGCAACCTCCCAGCCTAAGACCGGGACCGACGCCATGCCCAACGACAATTCCGACACCAAGCTGATCGCCGATATCGAGCGGCTTGGCGACACGCTGAACGAGGTTCGCCAGAGCGTCGGCCGGGTCATCTTCGGCCAGCAGGAAGTGGTCGACGAGACCCTTATCACGCTGCTCGCGGGCGGTCACGCGCTGCTGATCGGCGTGCCCGGCCTGGCCAAGACGCGCCTGGTCGAGACCCTCGGCACCGTGCTGGGCCTCGAAGACAAGCGCATCCAGTGCACGCCCGATCTGATGCCGGCGGATATTCTGGGCTCCGAGGTGCTGGAGGAGACCACCAAGGGGCGGCGCTCGTTCCGCTTCGTGAAAGGCCCGGTCTTCGCCCAACTGCTGATGGCCGACGAGATCAACCGCGCCAGCCCGCGCACCCAGTCGGCCCTGCTGCAGGCGATGCAGGAGCACCGCGTCTCGATCGCCGGGCAGTACCACCCCCTGCCCCAGCCCTTCTACGTGCTCGCCACCCAGAACCCGCTGGAACAGGAAGGCACCTATCCGTTGCCCGAGGCCCAGCTCGACCGTTTCCTGCTGCAGGTCGATGTCGACTATCCCGACCTCGACTCCGAGCGCCAGGTCCTGATCGCCACCACCGGCGTGAAGGAAGCCGAGCCGGTCCAGGTCATGGCGGCCAAGGACCTGCTCAAGGCGCAGCAGACGATCCGGCGCGTTCCGGCGGGCGAAAGCCTGGTCGAGGCGATCCTCACCATCGTCCGCAATTGCCGGCCGGAGACCACACCCCATGACGAGGTCAAGGCGCATGTCGCCTGGGCGCCGGGGCCGCGGGCAAGTCAGGCGCTGATGCTGGCGAGCCGGGCGCGCGCCGTGCTCGACGGCCGCCTGGCGCCGAGCATCGACGACGTGCTGGCGCTGGCCCATCCGGTACTGCGCCACCGCATGGCGCTTAACTTCGCGGCTCGCGCCGAAGGCGTATCGATCGATCAGGTGATCGACCACGTCTGTGAGCCCCTGCGGTGAGGGGGCACTGATGGCGTGGCATCTCACGGCGAATCCATTGAAAATATTGGATAAATTAGGCTAATGGACATGGCGGCGAAGGCGCTCCATGTCCGCCATCGAGCCGAGCAGGCGGCAGCACGGCTGCCGCCGCTGATGGTTCACGCAGAACGCATTGCCGCAACGGTTGCCCAGGGCGTGCACGGCCGCCGCCGGGTCGGTCAGGGCGAGACCTTCTGGCAGTTCCGCCGCTACGAGCCGGGCGACACGTTGCAGAGCATCGACTGGCGTCAGTCGGCAAAGACCGAGCATCTGTTTGTGCGCGAAACCGAGTGGGAGGCGGCGCAGTCAGTATGGCTGTGGCGCGACGCGTCCGGCTCGATGCGCTACAGCTCGGATCGCAAGCATCCCGAAAAAGCCGAGCGCTCGGATATCCTGCTGCTCGCCATGGCCTCGCTGCTGGTGCGCGGCGGCGAGCGCATCACCTTGCTCGACGGCTCACGTCCGGCCAGCGGGCGGGCAGCGCTGGAAAACCTGGCGCTCAAACTGACCGCCGATGCCGGCGCAAACAGCCCGCTCGCCGACAGCCTGCCCCCCTTCATGGCGCTGCCGCGTCATGGCCAGCTTGTACTGTTCGGCGATTTCCTCTCGCCGCTGGAGGACATCGAGGCGCGCTTTCGCCGCTTCGCCGCCCAGGGCGTCAAGGCTTACGTCATGCAGGTTCTCGATCCCGCCGAGGAGACCCTTCCGTTCCGCGGCCGCACCCGTTTCGAGGGGCTTGAAGACGAAGGCCGGGTCCTGGTGAAGCGCGTTGAGACGGTGCGCGAGGACTACCACGGCCGCATCAACGACCATATCGAAGGCCTGCGCGGGCTCTGCCGGCGCATCGGCTGGAGCTACGGGCTGCACCGCACCGACCATTCGCCCGAATCGGCGCTGCTGACCGCCTACATGGCGCTCTCGGCCCTGCTGGCGCGATGATGGCACCGCCATGCTGAGCCTCGGCGCCTTCGCCTTCGCCTCGCCCTGGATCCTGTGGGGGCTGTTGTCGCTGCCGGTGATCTGGTGGCTGCTGCGCATCACGCCGCCGGCGCCCAAGTTGGTTCGCTTTCCGGCCATCCGCCTGCTGTTCCGCCTGCCCCAAAAGGAAGACACGCCAGTCCACACGCCGCTCTGGCTGCTGCTGCTGCGGCTGCTGACCGCGGCGCTGGTGATCGTGGCGCTGGCCCATCCGCTGCACAATCCGACCGCCGGGGCTACGCGCAGCGGACCGATCTTGCTGGTGATCGACAATGGCTGGGCGGCGGCGCAGAACTGGCAATCGCGCATCGGCTACCTCTCAGATCTGCTCGACCGCGCCGAACGCGAGCGCCGCGGCGTTGTCGTGCTGGCCACCGCGCCCACGGTCTCCGGCGAAGCGCCGGCGCCGACCAAGCTTCTGCGCGCCGCCCAAGCGCGCCAGATCGTGCGGGCGATCCGGCCGGCGCCCTGGAAATCCGAGCCGAAGGCAGCCGCAGCCGCGATCGGAACGTTGACCCTCAAGGACGCCTCGGTGGTGTGGCTGAACGAGGGCTTGGAGAGCGCCGACGCAAAGGCGCTTGGCGCCGCCCTCGCCAAGATCGGCCCGGTCACGCTGGTCACCGATCAAGCCGGCGCCCTGCCCCTGGTGTTACGCCCACCAAAGCCGCAGGGCGGGAACCTCGTGGCGCGGATCGAACGGGTGGGCAGCAGCGGCGCGCGCCTGGTGCGCATCCGCGCGCTGGATGACAAGGGCGCAGTGCTGGCGAACGTGCCGGCGCAGATCCCCGACGGCAAGCGCTTCGCCGATGCCGTGATCGAGCTGCCGGCGGAGCTGCGCAATCGCGTCGTGCGGCTCGACCTGGCGGGTCAGCGAACCGCCGCGGGCGTGGTGCTGGTCGACGAACGCTGGCGCCGCCGGCCCGTCGGCATCGTGGCCCAGCGTACCATCGCGAGCGGCCAGCCGCTGCTGAGCGAGCTCTATTATCTCGAACGCGCCCTCGGCCCCTACACGGAGCTCAGGCGCGGGCCGACCCGCGAGCTTCTCGACCGCCCGATCGCGGTCATGATCCTGCCCGACGGGGCCACGATCTCGGCCGACGACCGGCTGCGCCTGGAAAAATGGGTGCGGGCCGGCGGGCTGCTGCTGCGGTTCGCGGGCGCCAACCTGGCCGAGGGCGATGACGCCCTGGTTCCGGTCAAGCTGCGGCGCGGCGACCGGTCGGTGGGCGGCGCCATGACCTGGGCCAAACCGCTTGGTCTCGCCGACTTCGCCGCCGGCAGCCCGTTCTCGGGGCTCACCGTGCCGACCGATGTGCGGGTCAGCCGGCAGGTACTGGCTGAGCCGTCCGCAGATCTGGCGGCCAAGACCTGGGCGCGACTGGCCGACGGCACCCCCCTCGTCACCGCCGAGCGGCGCGGCAAGGGATGGCTGGCGCTGATCCATACCTCGGCCAATCCCGAATGGTCCAACCTCGCGCTTTCGGGGCTGTTCGTCGAAATGCTGCGCCGCATGGTGGCGTTGAGCCAGGGCATTGCCGGCGCCGATGCGCGCATCAACCTGCCGCCCCGGCGCACGCTCGACGGCTTCGGCCGGCCGGTGCGCCCGCCGGCCACCGCCATCGCGATCGCCGCGGCCGCCTTCGCCAAGACCGTGCCCGGCCCGCGCCATCCGCCGGGCCTCTACGGCACCGAGACGATCCGGCGCAGCCTCAACTTGTCGCCGTCGATTGCCCGGCTGCGGGCTTTTGCCAGTGTGCCGCAGGGGGCAACGCAGAGTTTCTACAAGGACGCCCGCCAGACCGACTTCAAGCCGTGGCTGCTGGCCGCCGCGCTGCTGCTACTGATCCTCGACACGATCATCGGGTTGCTCATGCGGGGCCTGCTTCCCCTGCCCGGCCGCGCCGCGGCGGCCGTCGGCGTGGTTGCGCTCGCGGCGGCGGCCGCGCTGCCGTTGCTGGTGGCGGCGCCGAATGCAATTGCCCAGGACGGCTCGCTCGACGACCAGTTCGCGATCAAGGCCACCTCGAAGACGCGGCTGGCCTACATCCGAACCGGAAATGCCGAAACCGATCAGGTCAGCCTGGCGGCGATGCGCGGGCTGGGCGCGATCCTGCGCCGGCGCACCTCGGTCGAGCCGGGCGATCCGATGGCGATCGACGCAGAGAATGACGAACTCGCGCTCTTCCCGATGCTCTATTGGCCGATCGTGCCGGGCCAGACACCGCCCTCCGAGCAGGCCGCGGCGCGGCTCAACCGCTTCATGCGCAGCGGCGGTATCCTGCTGATCGATCTTCGCGATCCCGCGGGCCAGGGCAGCTTCGATACGATCGCGCTGCGGCGGGCGCTGGGCGGGGTGCGCATTCCGGCCTTGGCCCCGGTCCCGCGCGGCCATGTGCTCACTAAGTCTTTCTATTTGCTGCAACAATTCCCTGGCCGCTGGGCCGGCGGCACGGTCTGGGTCCAGAGCGGAAATCAGAAGGTCAACGATGGCGTGAGCCAAGTGGTCGTCGGCTCCAACGACTGGGCCGGCGCCTGGGCCGTCGATGCCTCGCTGCGGCCGATGTTCCCGGTCGTGCCCGGCGGCAGCCTCCAGCGCGAGCACGCCTTCCGCACCGGCATCAACATCGTGATGTTTGCGCTCACCGGTAACTACAAGGCCGACCAGGTGCATCTGCCGACAATCATGCGCAGGCTCGGGCAATGATGCCCGGACAGTGAGGCCCGGACAGTGAGGAAAGTCCAATGATCGGCGAGACCTCGATCGCACTGGCGCCGCTGCTGCCCTGGACGCTCATCGGGATCCTGGGCGCCGCGGGTGCGCTGGTCGTCCTGCTGGCTACGCTGCGCCGCGCCCGGGGCGCCGTCTGGCGGCTGCTGGCGATCGCCGTGCTCGTCCTGGCCCTGCTCAACCCGTCCTTCGTGGTCGAGGAGCGCGAGCCGCTCAAGGACATCGCGGTCATCGTGGTGGACGAAACCCAAAGCCAGTCGATCGGCAAGCGCGGCGAGCGCACCAAGACCGCGCTCGCCCATGCCCGCAAGGCGCTTGCCCGGTTCCCGAATATCGAAACCCGGGTGGTGCGGGTGCGCGGCGGCTCGATCCGCGAGGGCGAAGGCACGAGGCTTTTCAGCGCCCTTGAAAAGGCGCTGGGCGATATTTCCCGGCGACGGCTCGCCGGTGTGCTGATGATCAGCGACGGCCAGATCCACGACGTCCCCGCGCTGGCAAAGAACCCGAAGACGAACAAGGCTTCGGCCGCGCCAATCCTGCTCGGCCGAGCGCCGCTGCACGTCATGATCACCGGCGACCGGCGGGCCGGCGACCGGCGCCTGGCGCTGGTCAAGGCGCCGAGCTACGGGCTGGTCGGCAAGCCGCTGTCGATGACCGTAAAGGTAGAAGACCTGCCCAACATGAACGCCGGCGAGGCGCGCATCGCCATCAAGCGCGACGGCAAGCCGTGGCGGACGGTGACCGTGCCGATCGGACGGCCGACCAGGCTCGAGTTCCGGCTGGAGCATGCCGGCCCGACCTATTTCGAGCTCGAAGTCGAGGCGGCACCCCGCGAGCTGACCATGCTCAACAACCGCGTGGTCGTTTCGGTGAGCGGGGTGCGCGACAGATTGCGCGTGCTGCTGGTCTCCGGCGAGCCGCATCCGGGCGAACGCAGCTGGCGAAACCTGCTCAAATCCGACCCCGCGGTCGACCTCGTCCACTTCACCATCCTGCGCCCGCCCGAAAAGCAGGATCTGACCCCGGTGCACGAGCTGTCGCTGATCAGCTTTCCGGTGCGTGAGCTCTTCGATCTGAAGCTCAAGGAGTTCGATCTCATCATCTTCGACCGCTACAGGCGGCGCGGCGTGCTGTTGTCGACCTATCTGCGCAACATCGCCAAATATGTCGAAGAAGGCGGCGCACTGCTGGTGGCGGTGGGCCCGCAATTCGCCTCGCCGCTGACGCTTTACAACACGCCGCTCGGCGCCGTGCTGCCGGGCAAACCGACCGGCCAGGTGCTCACCCGCGGTTTCCGGCCAGACGTCTCGACGATCGGCGGCCGCCATCCGGTTTCGGCGGGCTTGAAGCCGCCGAACAATGCCAAGCCCTGGGGCCGCTGGTTCCGCCAGATCGAGGTTGCGACCGGCCCCGGCCACGCGCTGATGACCGGCGTCGAGGGGCGGCCGCTGCTGGTGCTCAATCGCGTCGGCAAGGGCCGTGTGGCCCAGCTGCTTTCCGACCAGATCTGGCTTTGGGGCCGCGGCTATGACGGCGGCGGACCGCAGGCCGAACTGATGCGGCGGCTCGCGCACTGGCTGATGAAGGAGCCGGAGCTGGAAGAAAACGATCTGCGCGCCACCATCCGCGATGGCCGCCTTGAGGTGGTCCGGCGCAGCCTCGAAAAGGATGATCGCCCGGTCACCGTGACCATGCCATCGGGCAAAACGAAATCGCTGAAGCTGAAAGAGCTCGGCGACGGGCGCGCGCGCGCGATCCTGCCGGTCGACCGCGCCGGCCTCTACCGGGTCGGCGACGGCACACGCACGGCGATCGCCGCCGCGGGCGCGCTCAACGCCCTGGAGATGGCGGATGTACGGGCCACCGACGAGAAGCTGAAGCCGATCGTGGCGGCAAGCGGCGGCGGGGTGGTCTGGATGGCCGAACAAGCCCTGCCGGAGCTGCGGACGGTGCGTCCCGACCGAAGCGCCACCGGACGTTCGGGTTTGACCAACGCGCCCTGGCTCGGCTTCCGCACCAATCGCGACTACGTGGTCACCGGCATCCGAGACGTGCCGCTGCTGCCGGCTATCCTGGTGCTTCTCCTGGGATTGAGCGCGATCATGCTGGCCTGGCGCCGCGAAGGCAAATAGCTCGGATTTGCCGGCGGGCCCGGGCGCCTGTTTCGAAAGTCAACGCGAAGCAACGCTTCGTCTCCGGCCGTCTTGATGGCGCAACAGGCGGCACAATGCGGCACGATGGTGCGTTCATATCCCTCACAGCATGATGCGCCCCTTCGCAGGCGCCGGATCGGTGCCCCTGATCGCGCGCCCACGCCAGATAGGCGTCGGACCGGTGCCGGATAGGGCCGGAAGGGACGGGTCGATCCGGCTCGATGAAACTGGCTGCGGTGCCACCCAGGGCGAGGGCGACGCACGCGTTGTTGAACCGATGTGGGTGGCAAAAAGAAGGAGCCGGTTCCATTTTCAGGAACCGGCCCGTCGAGTTGTTCGCGAACCGGCACCGAAGTGCCGGACCGCCCTGTTGTTCAGGTTAGAAGTTGTACTTGAAGCTCACCTGGATGCGGTGCATCTCGCCATTGGCGCTGTTCACCAGGCCGTTGAAGCCATAGATGTACTCAACACCGATGTCGACCCGCGGAACCGGACGCCAGATCAAGTTGGCATGGATTGTCCAGTAGTCCTGGGTCGCAGACCCACCGGCATTCTTACCGCCGGAGACCTGCTGGATATAGTCGTTACGAGTACGACCATAGACCAGGTTCGAGCGCAACGTGTCGGTCCAACGGTGTTGGATCCAGACCTGACCGCCATACTGGGCGACGGTCCGGAGGTTGAACCCGCCCGACGAACCGTTGGCCACCACACCAATCGTATTGAAAGCGGCGGCGGTATGCCGACCGATTCCACGCCCGTAATACGCACTCATGCCGATCGCGGTCCGGCGATTGTTGAAACGCCAGCCGAAACCACCATGGATACCCCAACCAAACGCAGACTCGCTCGCAGCGACACCGTCATCGTAGTTAATCTGACGGAATATCGCCCTGATCGACGCACGCCCCGAACCCCAAGTGTGGGTCAGGCCGACGATGATTTCCGGCATGGGGTCGGTGCCGGTGGTGAGAGGAACGCGAACCACGGCAACAGCGGGGGGCCCGGCAATCGCCGGAACCGCAACCGTGTTGTTGAAGGCCGTCCCCGGAGACGTTTCCGGGTTCTCGATCGCGAACACAAATGTCGTGCCGCCACCGAAGCTGTGCGTGTAACGGAGCTGAGCCTGGCGGACAAAGGTCGCTCCCGCCGGGCCCGTGAAGTCGAGCACGTCCGGCAACGATTCCAGGATCATGAACGTCGACCAGGTCTGACCCGCGAGGACCGGACCCAAACGACCGTAGAGATGCCGCGCCCGGAAGGTATCCGAGTTCGACACGATCTGGTTACCACCAGCACCGTAGAAGTCACCCTGGATATGCGTTTCCAGTTCGCCCCAATCGGTGGGCGTCCAGGTGCGGATCCAGAACCGCGACTGCCGTGCATTCAGGCGGAAGTGCCCCTGCCTGTTGGCCGCAGCACTACCAGATGCCGGATGCGCAGAGATCGAATCGCCGGTATTGGCGTTGACATCGTAGATGATATCCAGCTTGGCGTAACCGCCGATCTGCATCGACGTATTGGTACCAGGCAGTTTCCACGACCGCGGCTTGGCCCCCGCCTCGACCGCTGCCGCCGGCGCAACCCGGCGCTTCCTTTGCTGCGCAGCTTCCAGCTTGCCCATCTTATTCTGCAAGCCTTGGATCTGCGTGCGCAGTTCCTCAATTTCGTCCGCCGAGGCCGGAACCTGAGCCGCAAGTAAGGCGACTGCTGCCCCCGAGCCCAACAGGGCGGAACGCGTACGCGTCATTTTCATGGAACCTCCTCTCCAGTAACCGGGAAGGTAAAGGAGTAGTTAGGGTTATACCCGGTTATTGCTCTCCCCGGGCTGCAGTAGTTATCGGATTTGAGACCTTTCGCGGTCAAGCGCGATTGGAACGGCATGAAGACATCGCCGCGCCACTGTGTCATTACCGCAACAAGCGATTGATCGTCATTTGACTGGGTTCGGTCGGCGGCGGGAAAACAGAAAATAGAAAAACTTGCAGAACAGGATAAGCGCGCGAGTCCTTATGTTGCATTAATGGCACAGCAACATTTCTGGGCAAACCTGCCGGCCGCAGGCACCCCGACAAACCGCTCTGTTGCAACGAAAAGCGAAGGACCCGACTTGTCTCCCGCGCAGACTGCTTGTCTCCCACGCAGACTGCTTGTCTCCCACGTAGGCTGCTTGTTAGCACAATAGGGCCGAGGCATTACATGCCACCGGGCGGCTCGCCCAAATGGTCAAGCGTGCGAGCCGGGAATTGCAGGGCAGCGATACCCGGGAGCTATTTGGTTCCACGCCAACAACGGACGAGGCAATGTACGGCTCTCAACTTCTCGCCGATCCCGGCGGCATCCTGATCTGGGCGACGCTTACGGCGTTCGCCGCTGGGCTCATGCGTGGCTTTGCCGGGTTTGGCTCGGCCATGCTGATGGCGCCGATATTCTCGGTGTTGATGAGCCCGGCCCACATGGTCCCGATCGTGGTGAGCCTGGAATTGCCGATGGGCGCAATGCTCTTCGTCGGTTCACGCAAGGACGTTGACTGGAGTTTCGTGGCGCCGCTTTCGGCGATTGCGGTCCTGGCGATGCCGCTTGGGATCTGGCTGTTGGTCAGCGCAGACACAGATTTCATGACCAAGGCCATCTCGACGATCGTCCTGGCATTCGTCGGTGTGCTGGCGCTGGGCTGGCGCTATCGCGGCCCACGGCCCATGCCGCTGACCCTCGGGATCGGTGCGGTTTCCGGGGCGATGATGGCGACCTCCTCGGTCGGCGGCCCGCCGGTGCTGCTCTACATGCTTGCCGCCGAACACCCCACGCAAAAGATCCGCGCGAATATCGTCGGATACTTCTTCCTCACCGCGATATTCCTGCTTGCCCTGGTGCTCGCCGCCTCGCCCACGACGGGTGCGGCGGTGGTTGATGCGATGGTCCTGTTGCCGGTCATCCTGCTGGGCTCGTGGATCGGCAGCCGCCTCGCCGGAAAAGCGGCCGATCAACTCTATCGCCGCATCGCCTATGTTTTCCTGACCGGCGCCGCGATCTTTGGACTGGTTGGCTGACCGCGCCAGCCGAAGGTTTCCAAGCCGTCATGCGGGGCGAGGGCGTGCGCAAAAGAAAACGGCGGCCCGAAGACCGCCGTTCTCGAGGCATCGGTTCAGAGAACCGATTATCGCATTGGCCTTAGGCCGCGCGACGACGCACCGGCCGCCGAACACTCCGACGGACGCTGGACGACTTGCGAGCCTTGGATTTCGGCATCTTGCGCACGCCCTTACGGAGCGTAGCAAGCTGCTTATGCACGGCGTTCGACGTCTTGCGAGCCGGACGACGCTTGGCAGCCGTACGACGGGCAGCCGGGCGACGCTTCGCGGCAGTCTTGCGAGCCGCCGGACGACGCTTCGCAGCCGTACGACGAGCCGCGGGACGACGCTTGGCAGCCGTACGACGGGCAGCCGGACGACGCTTTGCGGCAGTCTTGCGAGCCGCCGGACGACGCTTCGCGGCAGTCTTACGGGCAGCCGGACGACGCTTGGCGGCCGTACGACGAGCCGCCGGACGACGCTTGGCAGCCGTCTTGCGAGCCGGACGACGCTTTGCGGCAGTCTTGCGAGCCGCCGGACGACGCTTCGCGGCAGTCTTACGGGCAGCAGGACGACGCTTCGCGGCAGTCTTGCGAGCCGCCGGACGACGCTTCGCAGCCGTCTTGCGAGCCGGACGACGCTTCGCGGCAGTCTTACGGGCCGCAGGACGACGCTTGGCAGCCGTCTTGCGAGCCGGACGACGCTTCGCAGCCGTCTTGCGAGCCGGACGACGCTTCGCGGCAGTCTTGCGGGCCGCAGGACGACGCTTCGCGGCAGTCTTGCGAACCGGCTTCCGCTTCGCGGCGGTCTTACGGACGGGCTTGCGCTTGGCAGCCGTCTTACGGACCGGCTTCCGCTTCGCGGCGGTCTTACGAACGGGCTTGCGCTTGGCAGCCGTCTTACGGACCGGCTTCCGCTTCGCGGCGGTCTTGCGGACGGGCTTCCGCTTCGCGGCGGTCTTGCGGACGGGCTTGCGCTTGGCAGCCGTCTTACGGGCAGGAGCCTTCTTCGCTGCTGTCTTGCGAGCAGCGGGCTTCCGCACAGTCTTACGAGCCGCCGGACGACGCTTGGCAGCCGTCTTCTTGGCGGCCGGGCGACGCGACGACACGGATTTGCGTTTCGGCTTGCTCGCCGAAGTCCGCTTGGTCTTAGTTGCAGTCTTAGCAGCCATTGTCTGGCTCCTCTCGTAGTTCAACGTAATGCCCCCAGAGAAACTTTGGGTGGCAGAAAGGTGCCTACGAGTACCGTGCGTCAGTTAACAAAAAGTAAGCATGAGAAATTTATTCCAAACGAGCGAAAACTTCTCAACACGCTCGTTTTAAATTCTAGACGTGTTGCAAGTGCTGTATTCAAACACAGCTAAGCGCACTGCGATCACTAACTTCTATTCAAACATTCATTCGATATACGCCGATTGAGCGCTGGACAGCGCAAGCGCCATCGTATTGTAACGGGTGATTTCCGCGCGTTTGCGGGGTATAGGAAGCCTCCATCGGCAACAAGCTCGCGGGCACCACCTCGCCATGACGGTCCTGGTCACCGGCGCCGCCGGCTTCATCGGCTCCCATGTCTGTCGTGATCTCCTCGACCGAGGCGAGCGCGTGATCGGCATTGACGACCTTAATAATTATTATGACGTGGCGTTGAAGGAATCGCGCCGCGATGCCCTTATCGGTCATAAAAATTTCGGCTTCGAAAAGGCCGATATCGCCGAGCCGGGTGTCTTGACCGCCCTCTTTCAAAAGCACCACAGCGCTGGCGCCAGCATCGACCGGGCGGTCAGCCTCGCCGCTCAGGCGGGTGTGCGGTACTCCATCGACCACCCCGAGCCTTACGTTCAAACCAATGTCGTGGGCCACCTCCACGTGCTGGAGGCCTGCCGCCATGCGCCCGACTTCAAGCACCTGGTCTATGCCAGCTCGTCCTCGGTCTATGGGGACAACGACACGCTGCCCTTCGCCATTGAGGACCGGGTCGACAAGCCGGTTTCTCTCTACGCTGCGACCAAGCGCGCCGGCGAGCTGATGAGCCGGACCTACGCCCATCTCTATAAGCTGCCGCAGACGGGCCTGCGCTTCTTCACCGTCTACGGGCCCTGGGGGCGGCCCGACATGTCGGCCTATATATTCACCCGGGCGATCCTGGCCGGCGAGCCGATCCGTGTTTTCAACAACGGCGAGATGCGGCGCGACTTCACCTATATCACTGACATCGTCGCCGGCGTGCTGGCCGCCCTCGACCGGCCGCCTTTGGTTGGCGAAGGCAAAGAAGGGGCGCTGCCGCACGCTCTCTACAATCTCGGCAACAACCGGTCGGAAGCGTTGATGGACTTCATCGCCACGATCGAGAGCGCCTGCGGACGCAAGGCAGAGATCGTATTCGAGGGCATGCAGCCGGGCGACGTGCCGGAGACCTACGCCGATATCGAAGCCAGCCGCCGCGACCTCGGCTTCGCGCCCAAGACGACGATTGCGGAAGGCGTGCCGAAGTTCGTTGCCTGGTTTCGGGACTATCATGGGATCTAGAATATCTCGGGATCTAGTGTCCTGCCCCGGAATTTCGTCCGACGAATTTCCGGGACAAGCAGGCCACTAAATATTTGAGTCTAGTGTGATTCAGCCCCCGAACTTCGTCACATTGATGCGACGAACTTCGAAACCATCACACTTGAGCATTTTCCGTACTGACGGCATCACGCCCGCTTCGCGGATAATTGACTGAACCGACCGTACCGGGCGCGCTATCTTCGGGCCAACGCTCGACGCTCCGGAGGCTCGCCCCATGCGCGCGCTGATGATCGCTGTCTGCCTTGCCGCCGCCTGGGCCGAACCGGTGCCTGCCTTGGCCGCCAACGACTGCCCGCAGTCGCGCGCCTTCCTGGAGCCGCGCCTCAAGACCCGGCCCGAGGACGGCGAGTATTACGCGGTCCAGCGCGAGGCTATCAAAATCCCGATCGCCGAACTCCTGAAACGCATGGGCGGGCCCAAGCGCGCCAATGCGATCGCGCGGGCAACCCGCGCCCATGCCCGCCGGAAGCTGACCGAGGGCGCGGTCGGCGCGGCGCGCCGGCACTGGCAGGACACCATCCTGCGCGCCGATGCGTTGATCGCCATCCTCGCCTGCATGGGCCAGCTGGGCGATCCGGTCTGAGCGCGGCCCGCGGCCCCGGCTAGGTTCCGCGGGCGGCCGAGACTAGAGCAATTTCCGTTCAGACGGCATCACCGGCCCACATGAGCTTGTCGAATGGCCCCCGCCCGGCCACCCCCAACGCCAAATTTGGGGCGGTATCCTCGGGGGTCGAACCGCAAGGCGGGTCGACTGGCGGGGGAGTGGGCCGGCGCCGATTCCGCGTGAGCAGAAAATGCTCTAATATGGCGTCGCGACGAAGCAACGGCGTTGGCGTGCTGAGGCAGACAGACGCATGACGAACGCCGTCAAACTGAAATCCGGCGCGGCGGATTTTAAGCTCGCCGAACTCGACATGGGCAAGGTGGCCGATCCCGCGCGCCACCTCGCCGATCTGGCGTCGCTGCAAACCAAGCTGCAGCGCGTCCAACAGGCATATCTCCATACCGGCAACCGCGCCGTCATCGTCTTCGAGGGGTGGGACGCCTCCGGCAAGGGCGGCACCATCCGCCGCATGTCGGCGGTGCTCGACCCGCGCGGCTTCAAGGTCTGGCCGATCGGCCGGCC
>Ga0209633_10002412_pt1 | contig 18064 bp, 14 predicted proteins | sample Cruoilmetagenom1_FD_187290 | JGI IMG/M metagenome (GOLD analysis project Ga0209633, IMG submission 187290) | Oil polluted marine microbial communities from Coal Oil Point, Santa Barbara, California, USA - Sample 1 (SPAdes) (version 2) | ecosystem: Environmental > Aquatic > Marine > Oil seeps ... | reverse complement strand
CCGCTCATGTGGGGCCGACCGGGAGTCTGCACGTAGCGGACGTCGCGCCTCTGCAGGTCGTCAATTGCCGTCGCAAGTTGAAGCCGTTTCCGAATGCGCGGGCCTGTGTTAGTGACGCCACCGATCTGAGTGGCGATTATGATTCCGTGTGCTGCTTCTTTCTGCTGCACGAGTTGCCGGATGCCTACAAGCGCAAGGTCATCGACGCCCTGCTTGGTTGTGTGGCCCCCGGCGGCCGGGTCATCTTCGTCGACTACCATCGGCCGCACGTAGTGCACCCGCTTAAACCCGCCATGAGCCTGGTATTCGAGACCTTGGAGCCATTCGCCAAGGCCCTGTGGACCCGCGAGATCTGCGATTTTGCTGGCGAGCCGGAGCGGTTCTCCTGGTCCAAGCAAACTTTTTTCGCCGGCATGTATCAAAAAACCGTTGCCCGCCGCCGACCCTAGCCCCCCAATACTGTCCCGCCCATCCACCCGCCGTGGTTGTTTCACGTTGGCCGTGGCGTACCATCTGTATTATGTCTATGCGCTCGCACCCAGCTGGGATTTGGCTGGCGGAGAGAGCGGGGGGCCTGAGCCATGGAACGGGAGTCAATGGACTACGACGTCGTAATCGTCGGCGCCGGGCCATCGGGCTTAGCGGCGGCGATCCGGCTACGGCAGCTGGCCGCCGAGGGCGGTCATGACATCTCGGTCTGCGTGCTGGAAAAGGGATCCGAGGTGGGCGCCCACATCCTCTCCGGTGCCGTCTTTGAGCCGCGCGCCCTCGACGAACTGATCCCCGACTGGAAGGACAAGGGCGCGCCGCTGAACACGCTGGTGAGTGAGGACAAGTTCAAGCTGCTCACGGCCACACGGGCCTATGGCTTGCCCGTCGGGGTGATGCCGGTGCAATTCCAGAACCACGGCAACTACATCATCTCCTTGGGCAACTTGTGCCGCTGGCTGGGCGAGCAGGCGGAAGCGTTGGGCGTTGAGATTTTTCCCGGCTTTGCCGCCGCGGAGGTACTCTACGACGATGCCGGGCGTGTCTGTGGTGTGGCCACCGGCGATATGGGTGTGGCCAAGGACGGCTCGAAAAAAGATACCTATCAGCCCGGCATGGAGTTGCGCGCCAAATACACCCTGTTCGGTGAGGGCTGCCGCGGTTCGTTGAGCAAGACCTTGATGCAGCGATTTTCGTTGCGCGATGGTGCGGACCCGCAGACCTACGGCATCGGCCTTAAGGAGCTTTGGCAGCTTGACCCAGGGCAGCACCGCCAAGGGCTGGTGATGCACACCGCGGGCTGGCCCATGGACGGCCGGACGTGGGGCGGCTCATTCATTTATCATCTGGAGGACAACCAGGCGGCGATCGGCTATGTGATCGGCCTGGACTACAAGAACCCGCACCTATCGCCGTTCGACGAGTTCCAGCGTTTTAAGACGCACCCGGCGATTCGGCCCATGCTCGCCGGCGGCAAGCGTATTGCCTATGGTGCCCGTGCCCTCAACGAAGGTGGTGTGCAGGCCTTGCCGAAACTGGTCTTCCCCGGCGGGCTTTTGCTCGGCTGTGCCGCCGGCATGCTGAACGTGCCCAAGATCAAAGGCAGCCACAACGCCATCAAAAGCGGCATGCTCGCCGCCGATTCGGTCTATGAGGCGCTCTCTACCGGCGATGCGGGGTACGGCGAACTGGCGAGTTATCCGGAGAAAGTGCGCGGATCTTGGATCTACGACGAGCTGCACAAGGCGCGTAACTTTCGCCCCGCCTTTGCCCGCTGGGGTCTCTATGGCTCCATGCTCTATGCCGGCCTCGATCTGAAATTGTTGGGCGGCCGCGCGCCGTGGACTCTGCGCCATAGCGAGCCCGACCACCGCAGCCTGCGGCCGGCCGCCGAGGCCCCGAAAATCGACTATCCGAAGCCGGACGGCGTTGTCAGCTTCGACAAGCCCTCGTCGGTCTTCCTCTCGGGCACGAACCATGAAGAGGATCAGCCGGTTCACTTGCGCTTGACTGATTCGAACGTGCCGGTCGCGCACAATCTGGCGATTTATGACGCGCCTGAGCAGCGCTATTGCCCGGCCGGGGTATACGAGATTATTCGCGACGCGGACGGCGGCAATGCGCGGCTACAGATCAACGCGCAGAACTGCGTGCACTGTAAAACCTGCGATATCAAAGACCCGGAGCAGAACATCACCTGGGTAACGCCGGAAGGTGGTGGGGGGCCGAATTATCCCAATATGTAGGGATGGCCGGCTTTAGGTGCCCGCTTCGCCCTTGCTTGCACGGGCGCGGCGTATCAATTTGGGGGAAAGCCGCCGCCAGGAGCATATCCGCCCGTTGCTGCGGGCGGGCAACGGCGCTTAGATAGGCCCCAAGGAGGGCAGATTAGTGCGGTCTAAGATGTATACGGCATGGTGGGCCATGGCTGGCGCGGTCATGCTGCTTCCCGGGTGCGCCGAAATTACCGAGCTTGCTACCGAGCCGCAGGCGATCCCCATCCTCCGTGTTGCCGCGGCGTCCAGCGATGTGAGCACGGACGCGAGCGCGCCGTCGGGTTCGCCGTTCGGTGCCTATTTGGCCGGCCTTCATGCCGGGCGCCAGCAAGATATATCGAGCGCCGCGGACTATATGCTGCAGGCGCTGTCCTCGGATCCGGAAAACGAGCAACTTCTTGGGCGCGCCTTCGTGCTCAATGCCGCGGATGGGCGTCGGGCCGAGGCGGTGGAGTTGGCGCGGCGCATTGGCCCGGCGAATCCGGATCAAGGACTGGCGGGCCTTGTCCTTGCCGTCGATGCCGCTGCGCGCGGTGCCATGGACGAGGCGGAGGATTTCCTTACGCAGCTGCCGGAAAAAGGTCTGAATACGGTTACCGCACCGCTTTTGCTGTCCTGGGTGCAGGTCGCCAAGGGCGATCTCGATGCGGCTATCGAGCGTGCGGCGCCGCTGCGTAATCGCAATGGCTTCGGTGTGTTCTACAGTCTGCATTTGGCGCTGATCAACGATGTGGCCGGGAAGACAGACGCGGCGAGAGTCGCCTATGAGGAGGTCCTGGAGGCCAGCGGCCGGCCGACCCTGCGTTTGGCCTGGGTGGTCGGCAATTTCCTCGAACGCATAGGCGATGTGGATCGCGCCAGGGAACTTTATCAAGGCATGCTCGAACGCACGCCGGACTCGACGTTGTTCGAGGTGGCCCTTGAGCGCCTTGAGGCCGGCGGCAAGCCGCAACCATCGGTCGCTACGCCGGCAGAGGGTATGGCCGAGGCCCTGTTCAACCTGGCCAGCCTGCTCTCGCAGGAGCGGGCGGAAGAGATCGCCTTGGTGCACGCGCATCTGGCTTTGTGGCTGAAGCTTGACTTCGAGATCGCGCGCATCCTCGTCGGCGAGGTGCTCCAAGGCCAAGGGCGTGGCGCCGACGCCATCGCTGTCTACCGGAAGCTCCCATCCCAATCGCCGTTCTCTTGGATGGCCGGACTACGTATCGCCGAGGAATTGGAGAGCTTGGAACGGGTGGACGAGGCTGCGGTGGAGCTTGAAACGCTGGCGGCCGCTCGCCCGGCCCGCTTCGAGCCCCTGTACCGACTTGGCAACCTGTTTCGCAGCAAGGAGCGTTTTGAAGAGGCGGCCTCGGCCTATGACCGCGCGGCGGCGCGGCTTGACGAGCCGGACCGCCGCCACTGGAGCCTTTTCTACTTTCGTGGCATCGCCCTCGAACGTCTGTCGAAATGGTCGCGGGCGGAGAAGGATTTGCTGTTTGCCCTCGAGCTCGAGCCTGACCAACCGTTTGTCCTCAACTACCTGGCGTACTCGTGGGTCGAGAAGAAACTGAATCTCGACAAGGCCAAGAGCATGCTCGCGCGCGCTGTTGAGTTACGCCCCGACGACGGCTTTATCGTCGACAGTCTGGGGTGGGTCCACTATCGCCTTGGCGAGTATCAGGAAGGCGTGCAATTTCTGGAACGCGCCGTCGAGTTGCGGCCGCAGGACCCGGTTATCAACGACCACTTGGGCGACATCTACTGGCGCGTCGGCCGTCACCAGGAGGCGCGCTTCCAATGGCGCCGTGCCTTGAGTCTGGAGCCCGAGGCGGACACGGTGCCGACGATCGAAGGCAAGATTCAAAACGGTCTGAAAGATTCAGGAAAAGACATCTGATCTCGCCGGCGTACCCAAGGTAACCGCCCCGATGCCGCGGTGCCCGGCCTGGGCCAAAGTCAACCTGACCCTCCACATCACCGGACGTCGTGCCGATGGCTTCCACGAGCTGGAAAGCCTGGTGGTCTTCGCCGGTGTTGGCGACGAGTTGGAGTTTACCGCCGACGCTGACCTATCACTCTCTGTAACGGGTCCGTTCGCGCCGGCAATTGCCGCAGCCGGAAGTGCGGACGAGGACAACCTGGTGTTGCGCGCGGCACGGTCGCTGCGCGCGCGCCTTGGCATGACCGATGGCGTTCATATTCGCCTTGATAAGCGATTGCCGGTTGCTGCCGGTATTGGCGGCGGTTCCGCGGATGCGGCGGCTACGCTCCTCGGTCTGGCTGAATTTTGGGGCGTCGACGACACGGCGATGCTGAGCGAGATTGGTCTTGGTTTAGGTGCCGATGTGCCGGTCTGCCTGGCCGGCGGGTCCAGCTATGTTTCAGGCATTGGCGAGCGCATAGTCCCGGTGTCGGACCTGCCGCCGGTTTGGCTGGTCCTGGCCAATCCGGGTCGGCCCTTGGCCACCGGCGCCGTCTTTGCCGCGCGCAAGGGTGCCTTTTCGGTGCCGCAGCCCTGGACCGGGCCGACTGCCACGGCCATGGACCTAGCGGCGCGATTGGCCGCGTACCGCAATGATTTGGAACCGGCGGCGCAAAGCCTGATGCCCGAGATCGATGATGTGCTGGGGGCGCTTCTAACGACCGACGGTTGCCTCCTGGCCCGGATGTCGGGAAGTGGCGCCACGTGCTTTGGCCTCTTTAGCGAACCGTCCCTGGCGCACGCCGCGGCCGTTTCGATCCGGACGCTGAGGCCGACGTGGTGGGTCGCCGCGGCGCCGGTCCTGGGTCGCGATGAGAAGGTGGTATCCGTGGCGGGTTAGCCTGATCGGCGGCTTTGCCGCCTAGTTATTGCTGTCGAGAATCTTCACTACTTCGCGCATGTCAGCGAGCAAATCTTGCGACGCCTTGCCGTCGACAGGAAGGCCGGCAATCTGCTGGTACAGGCGGATGGCTTGCGCGGTTTCGTCATCGACGACGCCATCTGGTGCGCCGGCGGCCAGATCCAGGCGACCGAGCATACGCTCCATTTCAACGATGTCGCCGCTGCTTAGCTCACCCGTGTCTAGCTCACCCGTGTTTAGCTGGGCGGTATCGGCCATAGGTGGAGTCAGCGCCGCTAGCTGCGGATTTTCGAGCTCCGGGGGCGCGGGCGCGGTGACTCGGGGGCTGTCGCTGTCGGGAATGCGGGCGCGGCTGGCGGCTTCGGACACGGTAGCTGTGGCGTCGCTCAGCCAATCTTGGTCGGCCGGTAGGCGAGAGGCCATCTGCCGATCGCTAAGCACCAGCTCGGGCGGTTCACTCTGATTGCTAAGGATCAATACGCCTAGCAATGCGGCGCCGGCGGCGGCGACGAGAGCGCCGTTCTTGTGCATACGCCGCTTGATGCGCCGTTCTGTCGGATGCACCGCGTTGGTCGGCACAAGCTTGTTGGTTCGCGGAGGCGTTTCGCCAGAGTCGCCGGACTCGCTTCGCTTGGCATCACTGACGTTGGTAGCGGGACCCGTACGGTCCGACCATCGCCGCCGTTCGCCCGTGACAGCGACCGCTAAGCCAGACAGGGCCGGGCCGACGGGCTCATGTGCCGCTGGATTTTTTGAAGCGGCCGCCGCGGCGCCGGTTGAAAGAGGCGGCGGCGTGGTGCCCTGGCCGGAAGCCGAATCGATCGGTTTGCCTACAGCGGCCGGTGAAGCACCGACTAGGGTGCGGCCGGCGCGGCTGCGCTTACGCTTTGCCGGTGTTGTGGGGGGCGCGGACTCCAGCGCCTTGGGCGGAGACGATTCTTGGGCCGCACCCGACGGCGACGCGGCCTTGTGACCGGCGCGCGACGAGGCCGCGGCCGGCTTTTTGCCAGCGCGCTTTGACTTCACGGGTTTGCCGTTCTTGTGGCGCAAGATGCCCATCTCACTGTCTGAAGCAGGAAGCGGCATTTTGCCGCAAGAGAGATTAACCACGGATTAATGGTAATTTCTCCCTAACAACTTGATTCATCGGGCGATCGGCGCACATCCACCCTCCGGTGCAAGGCCGCGCGGCAGGGCCGTTGTTCACGGTTTGTGTCAGCCATGCCCGGGCAATTCCATTGGGCTGAGCGCGGACCTTGAGTGCGCGTTCGACCGCAGTTAAGCTCCCGCCGCATGAGCCATAACACCTGGATTCACCGGGCGGTCCGCCTAGCCGTCCGGCCACTGGCCACCACTCGCATTGCGCCCAACCACGTCACAACCCTTCGTCTGGTGACGGGATTTGCCGCGGCGGGTGCCTTGGCCCATGGCGACGAAGCCTGGCGCTACTGGGGGGCAGGCATTTTCCTATTTTCCATGTTTCTGGACCGAGCCGACGGCGAGTTGGCGCGGCTGAGCGGCAAAACCAGCCCGCGGGGCCATACCTATGATCTGGTCAGCGATTCCGTCTCCAATGCCCTGGCGTTTCTGGGGCTGGGCGTCGGTTTGCGTGATGGTATGTTTGGCGCCTGGGCCGTGCCTATGGGATTTGCCGCCGGTGCGGCGATTGCGGCGATCCTGTTGCTAGTTGTCCGGTTGGAGGATCTGCACGGCGCGCGGGCCGGCGAACTGGGCGGGCTGGGCGGATTCGATCCAGATGACGCGCTGCTCATTCTGCCGCTCGCCGTCTGGCTTGGCGGGGCAGACTGGTTACTGTTGGCTGCCGCTATCGGGGCGCCCGGCTTCGCCCTTATTATGTTGGCGAAGTTCCGCAGCCGCTTGCGCGGCGCCGGGCCCTGAATTCGGTTGCGTGTCGTGCGTTGTCGGTGCCCGTCGCAGTCCCATCAGACGGCTGAGCGTCCATACGCAATAGACAGCCGAGCCAATTCCGACGGCAACGAAAAACTGCGGCATCCAGCCAAGCCAGGTAATGGGGGCGACCAAATAGATTCCGTCCTCGAGCTCGAAACCCCCATAACTTGGATAACCGACTCGGTCGCCCTCCGCGAACTCCATGCGCTGGTCGAGGCCGAGATTGAGGAACATGGAAAGCAGCGCGGCGATGGCGCCAGCGACGCCAAGCCCAATTGCCCAATAGCCGAGGAGGCTGTTCGCGAGACCGACACCGATACCGAAGAAGAGCGCCGCATAACTTATGCCACCGGTGACGTAGTCAAAGTAGTAGCCAAAGCGCGAGGTCTTGTCGGTCAAGCGTGCCAACTCGCCGTCGAAATGGTCGAGGAAGCGGGCGAGAACGAACAATCCCGCCGCCCAATTCGCCTGCGCGGTATCGCCAACCGCAAACAACCAGGCGGCGGCAAGCGCCAACACCAGCGTGAAGGCAGTGACCTGATTCGGTGTTATCCCGACCTTCGCCAGTGGCCGGACCATAATACGGGCAATCCTTTGATCGTACGGTGTCATTGTCATGTCAGCACGACCGAAGTGAATCGGCTCGGGTGGATCGCGGGTATCATATCTTGTTCGGCCAGTTCAGATTCTTGCGTCAGGATGGGGCGAATCAGTAGCGGAACCGGGAACCGCCGACAAGGCTCATCGGTGACCGTTGCCAAGCGCTGGCGCGGCCGATACAAGCCGGGCCGTCTCACGAATTCCGATCCTGGCCAACCGACTGTGGTTCTATTGTGATTTTCTCCGCTGTGCGTGCTGGAAACCTCTTGGCCCGATGGATTCGCCTCGTCGAGCGCATCGCGCCGCTGGTGCTTGCCTTGGGCGTGCTGGCGACCGGCGGGGCCGGTTACATTACGATCACCAAGATCGGTATTAACACCAGCACCACGGACATGCTCTCGCCGGAGCTGCCGTTTCGTCGCCACGACGCGGCGTTATCGCGCGCCTTCCCGCAACTAAGCGACACGTTGATCGTCGTCATCGACGGCGATACCGCGGACCTAGCGGCTGATGCCGCTGCGGCGCTCGCCGATGGCATGGCCGCGCGTTCGCAGGTGTTCCGCGAGGTTTTATATTCGGAGGGCGATCCCTTTTTCCGCCGCAACGGCCTGCTGTACCTCGATCTCGTTGAGCTACAGGCGCTCTCCGACCGATTGGCGGAGGCGCAACCGTTGCTTTCTGCATTGAGCGAAGATCCGTCCCTGCGGGGCTTGGCCGGGGTGCTGAATCAGGCGCTTACGGATGATGCTGGGAGCGCGACGGCGCGGGCCGCCGTCGCGCCGGCCCTGGACAAAATGGCGGCGGCGGTTGAGTCGCTGGCCGAGGCGCGCGCCGGTGCCGCCGTCGCCACCCTGCTGTCCTGGCAAGAGCTGCTCACGGACGAGGCACCGACGCCGGAGACCAGGCGTCGTTTCATCGCCGTGCAGCCCGTCCTCGATTTCGCTTCGTTGTCGCCCGCGGCCACCGCGATCGAGACGGTGCGTCGCCTCGCCGCGGATCTGCAGTTGGATAGAGCGCGCGGCGTCCGTGTGCGCTTAACCGGCTCACCGGTCCTGTTCCAGGAAGAGCTGGAGACCTTGCAGGATAGCATGGGGCTGGTCGGGCTGATCTCGGCGTTGTTGGTGGCCGGTTTGCTTGCCATGGCCTTGCGTTCGGCGCGGCTGGTCGCGGCTACCTTACTCACGTTGGTCATGGGCCTCGTTTGGACGGCCTGTTTCGCGACGTTGGCGGTCGGCGAGCTGAACCTGATCTCGGTCGCCTTTGCGGTGTTGTTTATCGGCCTCAGTGTCGATTTCGGAATTCATTTCGCCTTGCGTTACCGTGAGTCGCTAACCGGGAGTGGCGACGAAGCGGGTGCGCGATGTCAGGCGCTGGCCGATGCGGCTAGGGGTGTGGGTGGGTCGCTGACACTCTGCGCCGTTGCCGCGGCGATCGGATTTTTTTCGTTCCTGCCCACCGACTACCGCGGAGTCTCCGAGCTTGGCCTGATCTCCGGGGTCGGCATGTTTATCGCGCTGTTCGCCAACTTAACTATTCTGCCGGCGATCCTGACCCTACTTCCTCTGCGGCCAGGGGTGGCACTACCGCGCAACCGGGCCGGGGCTTGGTTGCAGGATGCGGTGGTCAGCCATCGACGACTGGTCGTTGTTGCGGCGCTTGTGCTGGGTCTTGGCGCGACGGCGTTGGTGCCTTTCGTCTGGTTCGATGACGATCCGCTGAATTTGCGCGATCTCGAAACGGAGTCGGTGGCGACTCTCCTTGATTTGCTCGATGATCCGCGCTTGCAGCCGTACCGGGTCCAGGTGCTTGCGCCGGACTTGTCGGAAGGCGCGCGCTTGGCGGCGCGCCTCGACGACCTGCCAGACGTCGAAAGAGCGACGACTCTGGCTGACTTCGTGCCGCAGACCCAGGACGAAAAACTCGCGATCGTCGACGACATGGCGTTGTTTTTGACTCCGATCCTGGTGCCCCAGGAACACCCGGCACCGCCCACACCGCCGGAGCTTGCCCAAGCGCTGGCGGGGCTGCGCAAGAGCCTGGACGACGCACCAGCGTCATTGCGGGCCAGTGCCGCCCGGTTTGCCGCTGCCCTGGATCGGCTCGGCAGCGATGAATCGGCCGTTGCCGAGTTGGAGCGAGTCCTCCTGAGTGGCCTGCCGCAACGCCTGGACGATCTTGACGAGGCACTTCAGGCCGGGCCGGTTGCGCTCGAGGATCTGCCGACGCAGGTGCAGGCGCGCATGGTCGCAACCGACGGGCGGGCACTCGTCGATGTGGTGCCCAAGGGAAATTTGCATGATTCGGACCGGCGGCGCCGGTTCGTTGACGCGGTGATGCAGGTGGCACCCGCGGCGACCGGCCCGCCAATTACCATTACCGAAGCCGGGCGCGCGGTTGTCCGGGCCTTCGCCGAAGCGGCGATTTATGCCGTGTTACTGATCGTCTTGCTGTTGCTTGTGATCCTGCGCAGCCTGCGTGAAACGGCGCTGGTGTTGGCGCCGCTGCTACTTGCCGCCGTGTTGACGGTGGCGGCGACCGTGCTTCTGGCTATTCCGTTCAATTTTGCCAACGTCATTGTTTTGCCGTTGCTTTTCGGCCTGGGGGTGGCTGGCGCCATTCATATTGTCGCCCGCGGGCGCGGGACGCGTGACAGCGGCCTGACAGCGGGCAGTACGCCCCGCGCCGTGCTCTATAGTGCGTTCACCACAATTGGCTCCTTCGGTGCGCTGGCGTTGTCCAGCCACCGCGGAACCGCCAGCATGGGCATCCTGCTGACAATTGCTATCTGCCTGTCGCTGATCTGCACGCTCATCATTTTGCCGGCCCTTTTGGCGTCTTTCCCAGGCCGCTCGGCCGGCGGCACGGGCAAGTCCGATGGCCGTGCGTTGGTGCGCGTGTTGGCATTGTTTGTCGGACTCGGTTTGCTTGGCTTCATCGTCGCGCAGGCGGATCTGGCGGATTTGTGGCGCCGCCTGGTTCAACTGGGCGGCATCGGGGCACTGGCAGTCGTGGCGGTGTATTTTCTCGCCTTCCTGGTGGATACGGCGTCGTGGCATCTGATGTTGCCCAGCGCCCGGCTCAATGTTGATTGGCTCTACCGCCTGTGGAAGGTGCGCATGGTGGGCGAGGCGTTCAATCTTGTCATCCCCGCCGGTTCGGTGGGCGGCGAGCCGGTGAAGGCATTTCTGCTCAAGAAATTCCACGGCATCGGCTACCGCGAAGGCGGTGCTTCGCTGATCATCGCCAGAACCGTCAACCTCTTGGCCCTCATATCATTCTCGGCGGTGGGGTTCGCCCTAATGTTTGCCGAGGAAGACTTGCCGGCGCTCTATCGGTGGGTCGCCGGGACCGGCCTTCTGGCTCTGGGCCTTGGTGTCGCCGGATTTTACGCCGTGCAGCGCTGGCGAACGGCGAGTCGCTTGGCCGGCTGGTTGGCGCAGCGGCGCATCGGTCGGCGCCTGGAACGGTTCTTGGAGCATATCCAGGACGTGGACGACCGCTTCGCGCATTTTTATATCGAGCGGCGCGGGCGCTTTGCGGGCGCTTGGCTGCTCTCCCTGCTCAACTGGCTGATTGGCATGGTCGAGCTCTATGCGATCATGTGGTTTCTCGGGCAGCCGCTGGCGCTGAGCGATATCTGGCTGATCGAGGCCATGGCGCAACTGGTGCGCGCCGCCGCCTTTGTTATTCCAGGCAGCCTGGGCGCGACCGAGGGTGTGCTATTCCTTTTATACGGAGCCTTGACCGGCGTTCCTACCTTGGGGCTGGTGGTCGCCGTGGTGCGGCGCGCCCGCGAGCTGTTGTGGATCGCCTGGGGCCTGGCCCTGGGTTGGGCTTATTCTCTTAGCCCCAGCATGATCGCGCACGATACGGTAACCGGGGCCGATAACGCCTAAGCCCCGAGCACTCACCCCTTCGTGGGCCGTTGCGGCACCGGGGGAACGGCGCTAGGTTGCGGGCCGCCGACGGCAAATGGGGCGTAGCCAAGTGGTAAGGCAACGGGTTTTGATCCCGTGATCGGAGGTTCGAACCCTCCCGCCCCAGCCAGCTTTGCAGGCGGCCGTTCGCTAGGCGCGGGCTGTCTCGGAGCTCGTTGTTAACGAGGTCAAGGCGCCGTTCTCGTCGGCATATCCCAGGCGGATGAGTTCCTTGCCGCAGGCCTGCTTCAGATTTTCGACTTGTTCGGTGCTCAGCACATCTTGCCAGACCCCGATCCGCCCCTCGCGAAAGAACGGCACTTTTCCATGGGGATCGCCTTCCGCGAACCCGTGCGTTTTTTCTTGGCTGGCAAGGGTATCGAAATCGGTTGCCCGAATCGAGTCGGCCAGTCGGGCCTCATCGATCCGAACGTTCAAGAACGTCAGAACCTGAGCGAAGGCTGTTGTTGGTGAGCGCACCATGTCCTCGTAGCGAAGAACGAGGGGGGACAACCCGGCGGCATCGATCCAGCTCGCCTGAAAGCGCCGCCAGCTTGTGGGGTATTGGTCAACATAAGGTCCATAGGCGGGCACATAGTAGGTATCGGTCGCCAGGGCCTGAACAGCGCGCTCGATCGGCATCTCGTTGTGATGCCCGAAGGAGACCGCGACATCGAAGGGATTCCGGACCACAAGTATCGCCCCGGCCGTAACATCAGGGGTGATAAGCGGTGCGCCCGCGACATGGATACAGGCATTGTGGGTCTTTACGAAGGTGACGCCCTGGGCCTTTTGTTGCGCCACCTGTCGGTGCACCAAAGGCCGGAGCTGCGCGATCGACTGCTGCGACGGGGCGTCCTGACCCATGCCCGCCTGCCGGTACAGGTCGACACCGCTATCCCCGATCCCGAACGAGATCGCCTGATTCAATTCAACCGGACGGTTTGGGGCAAAATAGTTGGCTAGAAACAAGCGCAGCCACGTGTTGCCAGATTTCGGATAGGACGCCAGCCAAACAATTCCGCTCATGTGAGACGACGGTCCTCCAAATACCCGACACGTTGCGATCCAACCGGTGTAGCGCACCTTGGTCTTTGTACATACCCCGGGCAAGGGCGGGCTAGCCCGATTTTGGCGGTCCAGCCGCGGGCGGAGGGTGATGTGGCGTCCTGCCAAGGCCCGAAATATGTTGGGTCGGCATGGCTGAGAGTGTTTTTTTGGTTGCTGTAATTCACTGATATATAATGGAAATATTAATTGGATGGGCGGGTAGGGCCATTCACATCGTGAATTTCATGCGTTGACGATCATCAGGGCAGATGATATTCAGATCCTGAATTTCACAGCGTGAATAATCCTATCTCTATGACCGGTAAGCCGAAAGCGCACGCGGAACTGGATTTTTTGGCCGCTATCGAGCGCGGCGAAGTTGTCACGCAGATGACGCTGCGGCGACGGATTGGCGTGTCCGTCGGGATGGTCAATGCCCTGGTAAAGAGGGCCGTCGGCAAAGGCTATGCAAAGGTAAGCCAGGCGCCCTACAAGCGCTATGTCTACTATCTCACACCGCGGGGATTTGCCGAGAAGAGCCGGCTGGTTGCTGAGTATCTGGAAACATCGCTCGATTTCTTTCGCACCGCCCGTGGCGAGTATGCCGATATCTTCGTCCGCGCCCAGAATTTGGGCCTGAACAAGATTGTCTTGGCGGGTAATGGCGAGCTCACGGAGATCGCGGTGCTGGCCGCCCTGGGCGAAGGTGTCTCGATCGACGCTGTTCTTGATCCGGAGGCGAACGAGGCCGAACGGCATGGGGTCAAGGTCATCAGAGCCCTGTCCGAGGCGCCGGCGATCGATGCCGTGATCATCACCGAGAGCAGATCGCCGCAGACTACTTACGAGCAGATATGCGCGGCCTTTGACGCATCAAGGGTATTTGCGCCGCCGTTGCTCCGCATCACGCCGAACCGGCGAGAACTGCTCGCCCGCGCGCGACAGGAGGGGAGATCTTGACGCGCTGGTACGTTGTGTGTTGCCAGACCCGGCAGGAAGCGCGAGCTGATCTCAATCTTCGCCGCCAGGGGTTTGAGTCTTGGTTGCCCCGCCTGCAGCAAACGCGGCGGCATGCGCGGCGCATCGACAACGTATTTGTTCCCCTGTTTCCCGGTTATTTGTTCGTGAGCCTGGATTTGGATCAGCAACCCTGGCGCTCGATCAACGGTACGTTTGGCGTGCGCCGCCTCCTCTGCGAGAACGAGCGGCCAGCACCTGTGGCAACAGGATTTATCGAGACCTTGCAGGAGACCATGGACGAAGCGGGGTTGGTTGCCGCACCGAATGATGCCTTTAAGTGCGGTGATCGTGTGCGTCTTATTGCAGGTCCGTTTGCCGATATGATCGGCACACTCGCGCGCTTGACCGACAAGGACCGGGTGGCGGTGCTACTGAATGTGTTGGGGCGTGAGGTCCAGGCGTTGGTTTCACGCCGTGTACTGGTATCTGCCGGCTGAGCCAAGGCTGGCCGACGGACTAAATCGCAAGCTTGGCTTGCTATGCAGCGGATGACTTGGGTGAGAGTGATTTCACCCAGACGGCGGTAGCGTGCCTGGCTTCGGCAAAAACTGGATTCGAAATGACCACGTCTTCATCGACCGGATTCGCGCGTACTTTCCTCAACCAATCAGCCAAAATTTGTGCGGAATTGGACGATACCGACATAGACGCCATGGCGGCCGGTATCGCGACGGTGCGTGACCGGGGCGGCCGCCTTTTCGTTCTGGGCGTCGGCGGCAGCGCCGGCAATGCGTCCCACGCGGTCAATGACTTCCGCAAGCTCTGTGATGTCGAGGCCTACGCCCCGACCGACAACGTGCCGGAGCTGACGGCGCGCACCAACGACGAGGGCTGGGATACGGTCTTCCGCGAATGGATGAAAGGGAGCCGAGCCAACGAAAAGGACGGCGTGCTTGTGTTGTCGGTTGGTGGCGGAAATGCAGAGGCCAAGGTCAGCATGAATCTGATCGGCGCGCTCGATCTCGCCAAGGAACGCGGCCTGTCGATTTTTGGGATCGTCGGGCGCGACGGGGGCTACACCGCCACGAAGGCCGATGTGATTGTGCTGGTGCCCACCGTTGATCCGGCTTTGGTCACGCCGCACGCCGAGGCCTTCCAAGCAGTGGTTTGGCATTGCCTGGTCTCGCATCCAGTCTTGAAACGCAACGCGACGAAGTGGTGACGGACGGCTGGGGCGAATTGGCATGCGACCGGCGGTTTTTCTAGATCGCGACGGCGTGTTGAACATCCCGACGTTTCGAGATGGCCGGTCCTATGCTCCGCGTCGAGTTGCGGACTTCCACTTTTATCCGGATGCGGCCGATGCGGTCGGGCGCCTGCGGCAGGCCGGATTTCTGGTCGTGGTGGTTACCAATCAACCCGATATTGGCGCCAACCTTGTCAGTGCCGCGGAAGTTGAAAAAATGCACGAGCGCTTAATGGCGGCAATGTCGATCGACGCGGTCGAGCTGTGCCCGGACACGCGTGAGCAGGCGGCCAGCGCCGCGCGTCCGCGCCGCAAGCCGGCGCCAGGCATGCTGTTGGATGCCGCCGAGCGTCTGGACATCGATCTGCCGCGCAGTTTCATGGTCGGCGATCGCGCGTCTGATATTGAGGCCGGGCTTGCCGCCGGGTGTCGCGCCGCGGTTTTCATCGACCGTGGCTATACAATAGAGGCCCGGCCACATGATCAGACGACGACCGTCACGGATCTCGGCATGGCGGTGACATGGATCCTGGCCGAGGCCGGCAAGCCCGCGTTCGAGCGGGCCAGCGACAGCAGGATCGATCTGCAAACGAAAGGAGGAACCGACCGTGTCCAGCGTTGATGAATTGAGGATCAAGCTATTCGCCGACGGTGCGGACATTGCCGGCATCCTGGATATGTATGCCGATGCGCGCATTCGGGGATTTACCACCAATCCGACGCTGATGCACAAGGCCGGAATACAGAATTACGAGGGTTTCGCCCGCGAGGTTCTATCCAAAGTCACAGACCGGCCCGTGTCCTTCGAAGTGTTTGCCGATGATTTTCCCGAGATGGAGCGCCAAGCGCGTGAGATCGCCACCTGGGGGCCGAATGTAAATGTGAAGATCCCCGTCACAAACACCATGGGCGAGAGCGCCGCGCCACTGATCGCACGGCTTTCAAGTGACGGCATCATACTGAACATCACGGCGATCATGACTAAAGATCAAGTCGGTATTGTCGCCGCCGCACTGGACGCGAACACGCCGGCTATTGTATCGGTCTTCGCCGGGCGCATCGCCGATACCGGTGTGGACCCTGTCCCCTACATGGCCAGTTGCCTGAAATTGCTCGCCGGCAAGCCAAAGGCGGAGCTGTTGTGGGCCAGCCCGCGCGAGCTTCTCAATGTGTTTCAGGCTGATGCCATCGGCTGCCACATAATTACCGCCACCAACGATATTCTGAAGAAGCTGTCTTTGGTGGGCAAGGATCTGGACGCCTATTCGCGCGAAACGGTGCAGATGTTCCGTACCGACGCTGTGGCGGCCGGATTTGATATCCGTTGACGCTACACCGGTGGATGGAATCAGACGGATGGTAGCCCCCACTTCGACTGGTATCGCCGGTTTTCCGCCGTTCCGCCCTGACTCGTCCGGTTGGTTTGCACCACTGGCCGCGTGACCTTGGTCGACATTCCCTTATTTAGAAACAAGCGAGACCGCGACTAATGAAGCACGTTCTTGTAACCGGCGGCGCCGGCTATATCGGCAGCTTGCTTTGCCCCCAATTGCTGCGCAGCGCCTACAAGGTGACCGCGTTCGACACATGTTACTTCGGCAGCGACTTCCTGCCGCATGACAACCCGAATTTCGCGTTGATTGAGGGCGACATCCGCGATTTGGCGGCGTTGCGAAGCGCGCTTAAAGGCGTGGATATTGTCGTCAATCTGGCCTGCATCTCCAACGACGCCAGTTTCGAATTGAACGAGGAACTCAGCACCTCGATCAATCTTGACGCCTTTGAGCCGATGGTTGTCGCCGCCAAAGAGGCCGGCGTGCGGCGTTTCGTCTACGCGTCGTCCTCGTCGGTCTACGGCGTGTCGGACCAACCCGACGTCACCGAAGAACATCCCCTGCTTCCGCTCACCCTATACAACAAGTTCAAGGGCATGTGCGAGCCGCTGCTCCAAAAGCACACCAGCGATGATTTCGTCGGGGTGATCTTCCGCCCAGCCACCGTCTGTGGACCGGCGCCGCGCATTCGCCTGGACCTGTCGGTCAACATCCTCACCAACCACGCCTACACCAACGGCAAAATTACGGTATTCGGCGGCGACCAGATGCGTCCGAACCTTCATATCCAGGACTATTGTGATGCGGTCGAACTGCTGATGACCGCGCCGAAAGAAACCGTCGGCGATGAAATCTTCAATGTTGGTTTCCAGAACATGAGCATCGCGGATTTGGCACTGCTGGTGAAGAAGGTGATGGAGGAGATGTTCCCTGACAAGGCGCCGATCGACATTGTCACCACGCCGAGCGATGACAATCGCTCCTACCACATCAATTCCGACAAGATTACGCGGGTGCTCGACTTTCGACCGAAGCACAGCATTGAGGACGCGATCAGGGGCCTGGCGGCTGAGCTGGGCGCGGGCCGCGTCCCGGACAGCATGACCGACAACCGTTACTACAACGTCCGCACCCTCAAAGAGAAGAAGATCACGTGATCTCAAATAAGCCAATCGCCCTGGTTACCGGCGGAGCCGGATTTATCGGCTCTCACATGGTCGACTTGCTGTTGGAACGCGGCTATGGCGTGCGTGTCGTCGACAACATGGTCGGCGGACGGGAGTCGAACCTCGCCCAGCATGCAAGCAATCGCGATTTGACAGTCGAGCGCATTGACATTCGCGACATTGACGCGGATATGGCCGCCTTTCGTGACGTGGATCTGGTGTTTCATTTCGCGGGTATCGGCGACATCGTACCGTCGATCGAGCGGCCGGTCGAATACATGAGCACGAATGTTCAAGGTACGGTGCGCGTGTTGGAGGCTGCGCGGGCCGGAGGCGTCCGCAAGCTGGTCTATGCCGCGTCCTCGTCTTGTTATGGGCTGGCGTCGACGCCGACGCGCGAGGACCACCCGATCCAGCCGCAATACCCGTATGCGCTGTCCAAGTATATGGGCGAACAGGCGGCCTTCCATTGGCATCAGGTCTATGGCTTGCCGGTCAATTCGGTCCGGATCTTCAACGCCTACGGCACACGAGTCCGCACGACTGGGGCCTATGGCGCCGTGTTCGGCGTCTTTTTCCGCCAGAAGCTGGCGCAGATGCCTTTCACCGTGGTTGGCGACGGCTCCCAGGCGCGCGATTTCCTCTACGTTACAGACGTGGCGCGGGCTTTCCTGAAAGCCGGCGAGACGGCCCGTGTCGGTCGGATATGGAACCTGGGTGCCGGCGATCCCCAGTCGGTAAACCGGCTGGTCGAGCTGATCGGCGGCGAGGCCGTCCATTTGCCGAAGCGT
>Ga0209633_10002411_pt1 | contig 18065 bp, 13 predicted proteins | sample Cruoilmetagenom1_FD_187290 | JGI IMG/M metagenome (GOLD analysis project Ga0209633, IMG submission 187290) | Oil polluted marine microbial communities from Coal Oil Point, Santa Barbara, California, USA - Sample 1 (SPAdes) (version 2) | ecosystem: Environmental > Aquatic > Marine > Oil seeps ... | reverse complement strand
GTTCATGTTTGAAATAGATAACGGAACTGATATTAAATTCCAGTTTTGGTTATAATCTATGCTTAAAGTCAACTCTTCTTTTTGTAGTAACAAAGCCCATTCCCCAGCAGTAGGAGGAATAAATGTATGCTCTCCACTGTTCGGAACATTTTGATCACCATCACTAAAAATTCCAGTAATAGGATTAAACCAAGATCCATTTATTTTATTTGAGAATATGTTCACATCAATTGTGATTTCATTATTGTTTGGTAAGTAAGCTACACCAAAACTTCCATTTTCCGAAACGGCTAAAGCCATTTTCTTTGTTTCATCAGTTTCACTTGATTTTATTGCAGAATGAATAGGTTCTAATTCCCACCAATCAATTGAACTAAAGAAATTAACTAAATATTCCATTTGAGCAGATGATTCAAAATTTATAGCATCATTTAATGGAATTGTTAAATTTATACTTGAGTCAACTTGTTCCCCATAATTCCAAATTCCTTGAGTACCGTAAGTATATCCTAAAGATCCAGATACTAAACTTAACCATCCAAGTTGTCTTGCATTTTCATCTGTCCCTTGTCGCTCATATTCATTATCAGTAATTTGATCTGCATAGGTACCTGCAGAGTACAAAACTTCTGTATTTATTACGGGCTTCATTGGTAGTTCATCTAATAAATTAATGTTCCATTGCTTGGCCTTTTTATAACATCTTTCCAAATCACCACCATTGTGTCCAGTCTGATTCATTGAAAAATCTAGATATCCTCTATCACGAAAAAATTTTGAATGTTCATTAAGCTCGGCATTAGCATAAGAATGTCCTGTGTGCTGACTTATTAAATGTCTTGAATTATTAAGGGCTTCTCCTGTACTATCCAGAATACTATATTCAAAAGGTTGCCATGTGTCAAAAGCCGGAGATAAAATAACATGGAATCCTTCTACCCTAGCAGAAAAATTTCGAGCAAAAAGCTTAGCATCTTCTTCAGTAAGTATATCATAAACCGGTTCAGCCAGACCAACAACAACAACAACTATATCTTTTGAATTTGCATATTCAATAAATCTATCTAATTCTTGCCAATAGAGAGGGTCCCATTTATCATCTGAAAAGAAACAAACATCTCCTTTCCAATTAGTAGGATAAATAATTGGAGGATCAAGCCAAATTCCCCCATGAGCTCTTGCAGGAGCTATTTGTACAATGTTAAATTTTTTAGAATGTCTATCGTCAATATATGTTTTCCACTCTTCAAAACTTGCCACCATTGGTAAGCCCCAAGCTGTACCACCCATCCATAGGAAAGGAGTGTCATCCCCGTAAGTGAGATATTTATTATTACTTGAAATTTTTAATCCGCCATGTTTATAAATTTTGTTTGTACCATTGTATTCACTGACACTTACAATCCCACTTTGATTATGAAGTCCAGCATCCGAAGTAATTGAACATGTAGTTTTCCAACTCCATTGCCCAGTTGAAGGGAAGGAAGATCTTATAATAAATGTTGAATCACCATCCCAAAACCCATAAGAATCAAATGTAGTTGAGCTATCTGCATTAGAGATATGAAGACTCAAAACTACATCCTTATAAGGATTTGTATAACTATTAGTGCTAAATAATTTGACTTCCCACATTTGATTTCTAATAACACTATCTTGATTGATAGTAGTTCTAAATTCATTGTTTTCAACATTACCGTCTTGAGCTTGATAATTATGAAATGCAAAAATCGGAGAAAGGTTAAATAATATAAGTAGTATTATTGGGTAACGTTGAATCATTTATTATTCTTTCTATAAATATGTTTAGAATTTCTAATTAATTGTTGTCCTAATAATTGTAATAATAAGTTTTATATTACTTACTAGGGATTATAGTATTATCGCAGAAATTTTTGTGAATATTAGATTAGATCAACTGGTAAAAGAGAATTGCAAATAAACATTATCAAAAATTAAAATCGTTGAGAATGTTTATTTTATTGTATTCAATAAAACATTTTATATGATTTGACAAAACATGTTTTTCTCAAATCTTCATTAACAAAATCATATTTTGTTATTATTTGATTTCTATTGTAGCAAAATCATTTTTTTAGTTTCTAAATAATCTCCAGACTTAAGTCGGTAATAATAAACACCACTTGATAAATTACTAGCATCAAATGTTACATTATAAATCCCGGGAGTTTGATTTTTATTTACTAATGTGGAAACTTCTCTTCCAAGAATATCGTAAATTTTTAATGTTACAATTCCAATTGACTCAGAAAGTTGTTTGATATTAGGAAGATTATAAGTTATAACAGTTGTTGGATTAAAAGGATTTGGATAATTTTGTTCCAATTTATATTCAGCTGGAACAATAAAGTTTTCTTCTTCAAGATCTGTTATAACATTAGCAATAATGCCATCAAAATATACTTGTCCTTTGTTTTCACCTATTGGATTTTTTATAATTACATAACTATGAAATTTTAAATTGTTATATGCACTTAGGTCCAATTCTTTAAATTGCCAGCCCGTCCAGTTTAAGGTATCAATAAATATTGGGATATTAGTTCCTTCCTCATCTCTAAACCAATATTCCAAAGTATTAGAACTAAAATCTCCAAAGACCCAAGAGCCAAATAAATTGTTTGTACTTGAAACTATTGGCTCATCAGAATTATAGATTCTACAAACCCCGTTCGAATCACTTGTAAAATTGTAGCCAAGTCGTCCAGAGTTTTCTCCACTTATATTTCTCTTTGTAGAAATTGTAAAAGTTGAATTGTCAGTATCTACCCCAACTGTTGAACCACTTTGTGCCGGTTGCCACCAACTTCCTATTTCCTCAAAATCATTTATTATCGTTCCCTCTTTTATTATTGTGTGCTCAGTTGTAAAATTTAGAATAACATCATCACTTAAATTAGAACCTTCAACATCTTTTATTCCACTTAATAATTTCACCACATAATTTGCATTTGTAATCAGCGGATCTCTTGGTTCAAAAATAATCCAACCATTTGCATAATCAATTTCATCAATGTAAAGAGGAACACTTATACCATTTGCATCATTAAAAATCACCTTACTGCTAAGTGAAGATTGATCTATTGGTGCATCAAAGTTCGCTTTAATTTTAACAGTTGTACTAACGTTCTGTAATCCATCTGTGGGATAGCTTTTAATCAACTTCAAACTTGATCTTGTTGCAAACGAATAATTAAAATTTTCGGTCATTGCAACATCAGTATAACTTTTCGCATCGGTAGAAATTGATAATTGGTAATCGGTTCCACCTCCAAGAAAGTTTGTGGGAGTAAAAGTCATCCATTTATCATTCTGTTCCCAAGTAAAAGTGCCTGCAGTTATAGGTGAAATGTTGAAGGCATTCTGAACTGCATTTCTATCCATTTTAACATTAAAAACAAAAACAAATTTTGAATCTAGTCTAACATCAACAATGTTAGTTGGAGAAGAACTTTCAATTACTGGAACTGAAAAATTTGGTTTAGGAGTTAAATTTTTATCAGCAAAAGATGTTTTACTTGCAGTTACTGTAATTGCGCGAATTGTATCTGCTTCATAATTTTCTGCTTCTAGAATTACATCATAAGTTCCAGGTACTATTTCATCTAAAAGAAAAAACCCATTATTAAAAAAATCTCCATTGTAAGTTTTATTTCCAGGGATTAATGTAGCTTTTATTAAATTTAAAGGAACCTTACTATCAGCAGCAGTAATGTAATTATAACTAACTTGATCAAATGGATCCCTTAAAATTCCAGCAATCTCTCCAAAAGGCAATGGAGTTAATCCGAAGTAACGAACAAATGATTTAGTTAAAGCCCATGCTTCATGTTTAAGATAACCTTCACTTCTTAGTCTCCAAGATTCTGGTATGTAATCGTGAAAAGATCCTTCTGAAAGTGTCCCTGGCATTGTTAAACCTTTTAGAACTCCCAAATAAGGCTGACCTGTTCCATAAAAATCGGCATCTCCCCTATTATATTTTGCTGTTGTTCTATGTGCTTTATAAATTTCATCAGCCATATAACCACCCATTTCTTTTGCTCCAGCAAAAGTTGGAGAATTATCTCCTCCTTGAAATAACATCAACGTATAATTTCTATCACCTTGCCATCCATTACTATGAATTGAATGAAAATAATCTGCACTAAAATTATTTGCATCTGCAACAATCACAGACAAACCAAGATCATCTTGAGTTCTATTTAAAGTTCTACTAATTCTAGTTGTGGCATTAAGTGAATCCAAAATTTCTTTTAAGTAAAGTCCTTTTGCTAAGTTTCCATCAGATTCCCAAAAGCCGGTTGCTGCAATAAACCTATCATCAGAATCATGACCACCATGACCAGGATTAATATAGATTCTTATTCCACTAAAATCTTGCGCACTTAAAGTTAAAATTGTAATAAAGAATAAAGTTAAAAATTTCTTCAGCATTGTATTTCCTAATTTTGAATATCTAATTTTGTTATAAAAATTTCACCATTGGTTGCGTGATAGACTATACTATCACCAGCTTTTGACCATTCTGCATACATTTCAATTTTATCTTTTGTGTTTGTAATTGGATAGTTTTTTTCTTCTTCAATTGAATAAACAAAAACATCAGAAGAAGTATATGAAGTACCATTATCTTTATCTATCATGTATAAAATAAATTTTCCGTCAGGAGAAAATTGAGGATAGTGAGCTTCGGGAATATTCAGTAAAATTTCTCCATCTAAGTCACAGACATACGCACCTTTATTACCAAATGTAAAAGCTATATTTTTCCCATCTTTAGATAACGATTCCCAAACATAAACTCCTTCTCCCAATGGACTGAGATTGACTGAGGTATTATTTTGTTGTAAATATAACTGGTTGTTCTCAGCATATAATGCATTAGGTTCAACATTAGTTTTGGATAATTTTGTATTCGCCAAACTAAATGATTTGTAAGAAGAATTAACCAAGTAACTAACTTTATTAGAATTAGTTTGGTTAAGAAGATTTATCATACGTTGATTTTGTTCAATAGTTTCAGTCGTCTTGAGATTCAAATCATATTTTTTTAGCGAGTTAAATTTTCTTCCTTCTTTATTAACAAATGATTTGAAAAATATTTCATCACTTATTTCAGAGATAAACGGCTTGTAACCTGAACCATTCTCATCTGTAACTTGAATTATATTTTTGCTATCTAAATTTTTCTTAAATAATCCTTTATAGTTTGATTTAGTAAAGATAATTTCCGAATCATCATTGCTAAAATGTGGAAAGTAAAATTCTCCCTCATTACTATTTGTTATTTGTTTTGTTTCAAGTACAGAAATGGTTTGTGCATAAAACTTTGTGCTAAACACAAAAGCCATAAGTGTAACTATTATTACTTTTTTCATTATTTAGTTTCTTCCTTATTGATATTTAATTCTACAATTTTTAATTTTCCTTCATCACTGCTATAGACTATCTTGTTTGCAACTGGTGACCATGACGGATTAAATATATTTTCATTTTTCATATTTGTTATATTTCTTTTTTTATTCGAGCTAACTAATCCAATGTACATTTTAGATTTTGTGATCTTTGTTCCATCATCTTCTTCTTCAACAAATGCAACTAAACTACTATTGTTTAGCTTTGTTAAATTCCTAGCTTTGTCAAAACTATTTAAAACATTTCCGTTCATGTCTAACAATAACAGACCGTTGCTAGCAGTTAAACAAATAATATTTTTGTAATCATTAGTATAATCAATAGATATAGGTTTCATTTTATTTAATGGAATTTCTCTTGGTATTGAATTAAGTTCATACTTCATCAACTTATTATCTATTACAAAATAAACTGGTTGAACATTTTTCACATCAATATTACTTTCAGATTTTAGTGATAAACTTTTCAGATTTCCATCTTCCAAAAAATGTAATGAACTTTCAAAAACAATTGGAGTTGTTATCATTTTTTCAGTAGTATAAAGGATATTCATTTTTTTTGTTTTAATATCCTGTTCTATTATTGAATATTTACTACCACGTCTTTGACCTTTTTGAGTTTTATTTCTAAAATAAATTTTCTTTCCATCTTTTGAAACAGAAAATTTATAACCACTACCTGGCATCGAGTTAATTTGTTGAATAGTTTCCTTTGCAATATTATAAACCCAAATTCCAATAAAATTTTCAGTCGTAAAAATTATTTTTGTACCATCAGATGTAAACTTTGGAGCAGCAAATCGTTCACTTAAATCTTCAGTAATTTCTTCAAAAGAAATTGCTTCAACTAAAATTGAAGAATCATCTAATACACTATTTTTATTATTTTTTTCTTGGTCTTGTTGATGTATAGATGTGTGTTCGCGATTCTCAGTTGAATTATCACTAGTATTTTTTTCTTTTGTCTCCATTTTATTATCTGTACAAGACCATAACAAAATGGATAGGAGAATTACAATTATTTTTGTTTTCATAAATTGTCCATCAAATTTTAGTTTAGAGACACCCTATTGAAGTAACATCATTTTTTTTGTTTGAATAAAATTACCAACACTTAGTTTGTAAAAATATGTGCCACTTGGTAAATTTTTACTATTAAACTCAACTTGATAAGATCCAGCCGATTTTTCTTCGTTGACAAGTTCAAAAACTTCCTTTCCTAATATATCAAAAACCTTTAATTGAACATGTTGTGACAAGTCATGACTTGTCGCTACACTAGGAATAGAATATTTAATTATTGTTGTTGGATTAAACGGATTAGGATAATTTTGAAATAATTTAATTTCATTTGGAATTATATTTTCAACCACAACCGAAACCGGCATAATAAACTTTCGTTCAATTAAATCCCATAATTCTGTTCTTGCACCGTCATAACCTAAAGCCCACATTCCAACACCTTTTAAGTTTTTACTAATTGCAAGATCGTATTTAAGTCCTAAACTTGAATCATTATCAAACCAGACTTGGTGATTAGTAAACCCTTCCAAATAACTATACCAAGAATTTTTATATTTGGTCGACCATTTAAGACCGTGAACTAGAGATTCACCTTCTGCATCTCTGAATCTAACTGCATTTTGGAATGCTAAAACATTGGCTCCTTCACTTGAACTTTCTGCTGTCCAATGCGGTCCATAATATGGGACACCCAAAATTATTTTTTCAGGAGTATTGTTTATAACAGATCCATATTGAACATTAATTGTATTTGAAGTATTATATAAATTACCAATTAAAGGAGCTGTTGGACCAGTTGTATTACTCCAACTTCCGAAAAAATCGTAACCCATAACAAATAGATAATCGCAACTTGCAGCTAAACCTTCAAAGTTCCAACCACCCCAATTTACAGCAGGAGCTGCAAAGGAAACTTCTTTATCTTGAGAAAGTCCATGAACAGTTTCTGTAAGTTCACTCATAAAATCATTTATTCGTGAACCTCTATCTGAAATATCCAATCCTTCAAAATCAATATTAACTCCATCCAAATTATATTGATCAATTAATCCTTTTACTCTATTTACAAATATCCATCTTGCAGTTGCATCGGTAATTATATTATGTATTTCTGCCTTGTTAAAATTTACAACGACCATAATTACTTTGACACCATTTGAATGGGCTTCATTTATAAAGTCTGTCCAAGGCCATCCAGGAGGTTCTGAAATTGAGCCATTACTTGAAGCTTCAAAATCAAAAACAGCAATGTGCGATAACAGATTATAGTCAAAATTAAGATGAGCATTTCTAGAATATTCCCAATCTGGATAATATCCAAAAACAGATTTTGACAAATTATTTTGCTTCAAAGTGTTCAAAGGATTTATGATGGAAGAATTAGAAGTGATATTCTTAACTAATTGATTTTGTTTAGAATAATATTCTTGTTCAAATTGATGCATGCTTTTATTATTCTGAGCAATCATAATGGATGTAAATGAAACGTAAAACAATAATAATATAAATCTCTTTACTCGCATAAATTTTAGGTTTCCAAATCAAATAAATTTTAGTTCTCTGGTTTTAACTCAGATTGAATTAGGGGTGGAAAATTACTAACAAAAATATAGAATAACATATATTTATCAATTAAAATAATAGTTTTTTAGTATTTTTTAATAAACTAAAATTAACAACTATTTAAAAGGGTAAAAATGATATCTGAAAAAATGCAGGATGCCTTAAATGAGCAGTTAAATAAAGAAATGTTTTCTTCATACTTATATCTTTCCATGGCTGCATATTTTGAAAGAAACAATATGGCTGGTATGTCTGGTTGGATGAGATTACAATCTGTTGAAGAACATGAACATGCAATGAAATTTTATGATTTTATTATCAAAATTGGTGGAAGTGTTAAGCTAAAATCAATTGGTGAACCACAATTCGATTGGGATTCTGCTCAAGTTGTTTTTGAAGATGCTTTGGGTCATGAACAATACATAACCAAAAGTATTAATGAATTAACAGATTTAGCGATCAGTTTAGGTGATCATGCAACAAAAACTTTTCTACATTGGTTTGTTGATGAACAAGTTGAAGAAGAAGATACAGTTCAGCAAATTGTTGATAGCTTTAAGCTAATTGGAGAAAGTAAAAGTGCTCTATTTTTATTTGATAGAGAACTTGGATCTAGAGCTCAAACTGGAGAAGCAGCAGAATAAAAATATTATTTCATTTATGAAAAGTTTTAATTAAGTTTGTGTTTAGTATTTTTTAGAGTTTGGAGAATAAAATGTCAAGAAGATGTGAAATAACTGGTGTGGGACCAATTAGTGGAAGTAGTATTTCTCATGCCCATAATAAAACTAAAAGAAGATTTTTACCCAACTTACATAAGAAACGTATTTGGGTTTCAGAACTTAACAGATTTGTAACTGTTAAACTAAGTTCAAAAGCACTTAAAACTCTTGCTAAAAATGGTACGTCAGAATTAGCAAAGTTAGTTCTTGAAAAAAAGATTAAGGTTTCTTAGTAATTAAATAATTACTGAATAAATTAAGTCCGGTTTTTACCGGACTTTTTTTGTTTTAAAGTAATAGTTAAACGGAAAAGAACTGTTGTACATTACTTACTACCAGCACAACAGTTCAATTCACAGTGGGTTATTTTTATTATCTATTTCTTTCAGACTTAGTTTTTTCCTTTTTAACTCTTTTTCTTACAACTTTTTTTGTTGTTTTATTTTCCGATTTACTTTTACTAATTCTACTCGTTCTACTGTTATCTTTGTGTTTTACAACTTTTCTTTCCGTTTTAACCTTTGAAGAATTATTTGAACTTTTCTTTTCTACTTTTTTATTTATTCTGGTATTTTCTTTTTTTATAGTACTTTTTCTTTTTACTGATTTGTTATTTCCATTTGTGGATTTAGTTCTATCATAACTCTTCTTTTCAACATTTTTACTTCTTTTCACAATTGGGCTGTGAGATTTATTATTACTTTTGTTTTTTCTTAATTCACTTTTTTGTTTAGTAATATCTTTTCTATTTGTTTTATTTATTTCTCTAGATTTTCTAATAGAAACTTTATCAGTTTTTAATGATTTTAATTTTCTACCTTTTGTTATTTTTGCTCTATCAATTTTTTTAGCTTTTGAAATCTCATTTCTATTTGGTCTGTAACTAACTACATCCCTTCTATTTTTTGTATTATTTCGTTTTGCTAAATTTCTGTTAGATTTTGTTGTTACAATATCTCTAGTACTTATTTTTCTACCTGATTTTCTTTCAACATACCTTCTGTCTATTCCACCATTTACTATTCTATTGTTTCTGTCATAATAATTAGTTCTGTGTTTAGTACTATTGAAAATATGTCTTGTCTTAGAATGATTAACATAGTAATTGTTAACATGTATTGAGTTAAAGTTATTGTATGTTACAAAGTTCCAATGGTTGTATCCAGAATTCCATCTTACAGAAAAATATATGCCACGTTTTCTATTGAAAGATGCGTAAGGTGGTAACGGAGCCCAACCGATGTAATTATTGTTATTTCTCCATTCAACCCAAGCAGGAGCCCAAACATTATCTGGCATCCAAACCCAGCCATAATAATCATCGTGGAACCATCTTCCGTAGTGGTAGGTTGCCCAACCAAATGCTTCGTAAGAAACCCAATGCCAACCGTTTCTTGTCCATTCCCATCTTCCTTCTGAATATGGTTTCCAATTATAACCTACAAAATCGGGTCTCCAAACATATTCATCATACCCAATTTCAATCCATTCGCCATAAGGTTCTAAAGCATCAAAAAAGAAATCTACATCAATGTTATTATTGTAACGATCATAATATCGATATTTTGAGCTCGATTCTGATGTCGATAAAAATAATCCTAAAAAGATTGCTGTTGTTATTATAAGCTTTTTCATTTCATACCTCGCTAATTTGATTCTACAAACTAAGATGCAAATCTAATGCCATTTCATTTTCTTTTGTTTTTGGCTGTTTTTACAACTTTATTTTCGATATTGTATGTTTTTGTATACAGTTTCTGTAGTATTTTAGTAATAAAATCGATTAAATATTTTGTAGGATTATTTTTCACTTTTATACTTTCTATAAAGCAAACGAAAATTTAGTAGATAGCTACATTAAAAGACTAAGTTGATTTTATAATTATGACTCGATGAAAGTTTCAAACTAACTTTTTGAAATCAAATTTTTGTAGATTTATATATTAAATAACAATACTATCTTGAGGGGAAAATGAAATTAAAAAATATCTATATATTAATAATCTTATTTACACTGCTAATATCTTGTACAGAGAATGATTCAAAACTAACAGATCTTAATAAGGAAGAAAAAATGCTAAAAGAAAAAATTGATCAGTTTGCTAAAACTACAGTTAACTATGATGAGTCATTACTAGATGAAAATCAAAAAAAAGTTGTTCAAAAAATATTTGAAGCTGCCAAAATTATGGATGATATTTTTCAACAACAAGTGTATTCGAAAAACTCTATTATTGAACAAGAATTAGAACTATCTGAAGATCCATTAGATAAATTACGTTTAGAATATTATAATATTATGGCTGGTCCATTTGATAGATTAGATCATGATAAACCATTTGTTGGCAATGAATCAAAACCACTTGGAGCAAATTTTTATCCCGAAGATTTAACCAAGGAAGAATTTACAGATTGGCTAAAAAATCACCCGGAAGATGAAGCAGCTTTTACCAGTGAGTTCACTATTATAAGAAGAGATAGTGAAAACTTAATTGCAATACCTTATTCAGAATTTTATAAAACCGAATTAACAATTGCAAGCAAGCTATTAGTTGAAGCTTCAGAATATGCTGATAATCCTTCTCTTAAAAAATATTTACAACTGCGTGCAAAAGCATTTGAGACCAATGATTATTTTGAAAGTGATATGGCTTGGATGGATTTAAAAGATCATTCCATTGAAGTTGTTATAGGTCCGTATGAAGTTTATGAAGATGCATTGTTCAATTATAAGGCTGCTTTTGAGTGCTTCTTAACAATTGTAGATCCAGCAGAAACAAAAAAATTAAATAAGTTTGCAAGTTATTTAAATCAAATGGAAAAGAATTTACCAATCCCGGATGAACACAAAAATTTTGATCGAGGAAGTGAATCGCCAATTATGGTTGTGCAAGAAGTATTTGGTGGAGGTGATACTAAAGCAGGAGTTCAAACTTTAGCTTTTAATTTGCCTAACGATGAAAGAGTTAGAAAAGCAAAGGGTTCAAAAAAAGTTATGCTTAAAAATTTACATGAAGCAAAATTTGAAAAACTCCTGCAGCCAATAGCACAAATAGTTTTGGATAAGGAACAATTAAAATATGTAACATTCGATGGATTCTTTAACCATACTTTGATGCACGAAATGTCCCATGGAATTGGTCCAGGTTTTATTAATGTTAATGGAACAGAAACTGAAGTAAAAAAAGAGTTGAAAGAAACGTATTCAAAAATTGAAGAATGTAAAGCAGATATTCTTGGAATGTTCAATAATATGTATATGATTAAGCATAATGAATTTTCAAAGGAATTTGAGAATGAATTGTGGGTTACTTTCCTTGCTGGTACTTTTAGGTCTGTTAGATTTGGAATTAACGAAGCTCATGGTGGCGGAAATGCTATTATTTATAATTATCTTTTAGAGAATGGTGCATACGAATTTGATGGTACTACTCAAAAAGTAAAAGTAAATTTTGAAAAGATATATTCAGTTTTAAAAGATTTAGCAAATAAAGTTTTAATGATACAAGCCACAGGAAACTATCAAGGAGCCTTAGATATTATAGCTAAGTATGGAGTTGAAAGTGAAAGCATGAAAATTCTGATTAATAAATTATCAGTGTTACCAGTAGATATTAAACCAGAGTTTCAAATTGAGAAGTAATTTTATTTAAGTTAATTTGATTGTTATTAGATTTGTGGATTTAGTGCTAAAGACAAAAAGTATATTCTTCATTAGAAGAATATACTTTTTTTTATGACGTAAAATTTATGTTGAAAGTGACAAAGATAAATTCTGTGTATTAAAGTACGAATAAAGAACCGACTAAAAGTACTAGATAAACAGAAACTAACATAAGTTTTTTTCTAGTTCCTCTTCTTTGTTCTTCTTCAAATGGTGAAGGCATAATTTTATGATCAGAAGGTTGCCAACGATTGTTTGATAAATTTGTGTTTTTGACATTTGACATATTGTTATAAACTTACCTCTAGATTATAGTTTAACTTTTTATAAAATATTGTTAAAGCTTTTACTTAATAAATCTAACTATAATTTATAGTAATCTGTGTGATGTATATCACATTTCACAATGTCATTATTTTAATTCGCCTCATCCTCACATTTATATAAAAAATCCTGAACTCCTTGAACAATTTTTTCTACTATTTTGTCTTTAAATTTTGGATCCAATAACTTCATTTCATCATTCGGGTTAGACATAAAAGCGGTTTCAACTAATACATTCAGTATCTCTGTTGGTGAGTTTAGTGTAAAGTTGAAATTTCCTACATTTCCAAATGGCTTCAAATCTAATTCTAGCATTCTCTTATATATGCTAACTGATAGTGGTCTAAATGCTATATGCTTATAAAAAGTAGATGTCCCACTAACTTTTTTAGGATCGGAAGCGTATCCAATTGAGTTTGCATGCACGCTTATTAGGATATCCCCTTCTGCTGATTTTATACTTTTTAATCTGTCACTATTTTTAATGTATTCATCCTTATTTCTAGTAATACTAACCTTAGTACCTTTTTTCTTTAGTAACTTTTCTAATCGTTTTACGATATCAAGCGTAACTTCTTTTTCAAGTAAACCTGTAGATCCCAACGCTCCCTTGCTCTCTCCACCATGTCCGGCATCTAAAACAAAAGATAATTTTGTGAGACTTAAATTACTAGGTTGTTTCTTTACCCTTATTTCTAAAGAAGTATTATTATATCCAACCTCATAACCCCACACTTGATTTGCTGTGGGTTCGATTATTATTCTGAATAAATCCTTTTCAGCTTGCTCATAGTATAAGTTCTTAATTCCTTTGGCAGATAAATGTTGAGTTATCCAATTACTATTTGAGGTTGCACCATAAACATCAACTATAATTCTTGTAGGATTGATTTCTTGTCTCGTGGAAAAAGGTAATTTTTCATTTAATCTTACTATTATTTTATCATATTTACTGCCACCATAAACTGCCCAAGAATCTGTTAATGACTTTGGCGGGAATGTATTTTGTGGTAAAAGTTCAACTTGAGACTTTGGTATCCATGCTTCATGATTGTCTGTGAGTTTAACTCTATATTGATCACCAACCATTCCATCAATTGTTAGTTTAATATCTTTTTCTAAGAATGCTAATTTTGCGCCGCCCAATCTATTGGTTCCCAATCCATGATTTAGGAAAGGTCTTTCTCCAATTGTAACTCCAACTCTTGGTAAAAGACTTGGATTCATAGAAACACTAACAACAGATTTCTTTCTAACTTTATATCCATTTCTACTTAACGTATAATTTATTGATGTATTATTAATTTTATCTTCTGCTTTAACTTTATAAATTCCAGTATAAATACCTTCAATTCCCTTAGTTTCACTTGTTGGTAATTCATTCATTTTTAAATCATTTAAGAAAGTGGCTTCACAACCAGGTGTCCCTTTAATTCTAACTTTTAATATATCTCCAGAGCTCAACCACAAGTCATTATTCGGCAACATTAAATCATCTTCTATAATTAGGATATCAGTAGTGGTCGTAATTAGCTTTTTATCTTCTCTAATTATTGTAAAACTTTTTGAAATAGTTTTACCACTTTTATGTATTGACTTTAGCGTAAATTTATTCTCACCAATTTTTAATTTCATTAGGTCAACAAATGCGCCTGAGTTATAAACCTTTATTTTTTTTCCATTGATTGTAACTTTACTGCCAGGCAAAGTATTTGCAGCTAACCTATATTTTGAGAGAGGCGTTTCTGTAATTTCTTCTTCTGGAACTACAATAGAAATATAATTTTTCTTTTTGGATTTCTTTTGAGCTTGTAAATTAGTTACATATACCAATGCAAATACAATCAAAAACAATTTTAATAATTTGTACAATAGCTTACCTTTTTAATATTCAAATAATGTTAAAATATACTAAATTGGTTTTTAATTTTTTCACTTATAACAAAATAATAGGATTTATGAACAACTCAATAGAACATTTTAAGAATAATACAAATAAAGTTAATTTTATTTCAAATCTTGAATTCCTTCATAAAATGGAATTCAAAATAAAAGAAGAGAATTATCATTTGCTTTCAGAAGTTGATAAAAAACATCTGGAAAATATAAAATTAAATTTACATCGAATAAAAAGAATTCAAAAAACATTCAAACCAAATGAAGAAATAAAAGAGTTAATTTCAAATATTATTAAACCTCAAACTTGGTTAGTAATAACAGAAGATTGGTGTGGAGATTCAGCACAAAACGCTCCATATTTCTTTGAATATTCTAAATTAAATAGTTTGATAAACTTCCAAATCATTCAACGTGATGAAAATTTGGAATTACTTGAAAGTTATTTTTCTTCTGGTAATCCAAAAAGTATTCCTAAAATTATCGGTTTTGACAATAATGGAGATGAATTTTTTGTTTGGGGAGCAAGACCAAAAGTTGCTCAGGATCTGGTAATGCAACTGAAAAGTGAAGGATTTGAAAAAGATGAGTTTAATAAAAAATTACATTTATGGTATGGAAGAAATAGAGGAAAAGAATTAGAGACAGAAATTATTGAGTTGTTAAAATGAAGTAATTATGGTTGAATGGTTGAATGGTTGAATGGTTGAATGGTTGAATGGTTGAATGGTTGAATGGTTGAATGGTTGAATGGTTGAATGGTTGAAAACTAAAAAATAAATATCGTTTAATCAATTTAGAATATTTGTTTTTTGAATTATACATCATTATCAAGTGTTAAAATATTGTAGAGAAACAACTTTATACTGACTATTTATCAATGAAACCATTTGACAATTTTGTATATACTGAAATCATTTTGGGTTTAGGAAAATGGACAACCAAAATTTGTCATTTCGAAATCAGCTCGTTTTTTGAGCGATTGAGAAATCTCTCAGCTATATTTGGAGTAAAAGATCTCTCACCAAAAACATGTTCTAGATGACAACCATCTAATAGAGCTTCTGCGAAATAAGAAAAATTTGTCATTCCCAACTTGATTGGGAATCCAGGCAACACAAACAATGGATCTCCGATTAAAACGTTCGGAGATGTCAGCTATGAGATAATAAATATTACTATTTATATTCATTTCAACATTCATCTTGTAATTTATTTCGCAGAAGGTCTAATAATTCGAAAACCACTTTTCTTTTAGTATATATACAAAAAACCTAGAAGGGTTTTATTCTAACATTAAGTTTATTTCTTTAACTTAAAATTAACTCTAAATGTTACTTCTGAGTTTACTGTTGAATTATTATTTATGCCGGGTATAAAATTTGTTTTTTGTACAGCATTTACAGCAGCTATATCAAAGCTTTCTCCGGCACCTTTTATTATATTTATTTTTTCTGCAATTCCCTTTTTGTTTATAAAAGCAGTAACTAAAACAAAACCTTCAACCTTATTTTGTTTTTCGATTATCGGATAGATAATATTTTTTTCTATTGCTTCAATTCCACCAATAGGGTGCGGACAAACATCAATTTCACAAATAAACTCTTCTTGATCTTTTTTGCTAATCTTTTTATTCCTTCCAACAAACAATTCCAAAGTGGGAACAAATAATGAATCGTATTCAAAACTTTTAATCCCTTTTAGTTTTCCTTTATCAAAAGTTTTAACTTCTTTTAGAGCCCCATTATCAAAATGTGTTTTCGAAATTCCATCAAGAACTCCGTTTCTTACAAAGTGTTCTTCTTTCAGTAAACCATTTCCGTAAAATTCTCTAACCCATCCATTTAGAACTCCGCTAGAATATGTTTTTTCAGTTTTCAAATTCCCATTTTCGTAATACCATTTTGAATTTCCATCTAAGACTTCATTAGAAAATGAAACAGCAGATTCCAACTTCCCTTTAGAGAAATAGATTTTTCTAACTCCATTTTGGGATAATAGAGAATTTGTTAGAAAAAAGAATAATATAATTATTAATATTTTTTTCATCATTTGGTTTGTACAACAATTACTGTAATTTAGTTGCTAAATTTATAATTTAATTAAGATAATTAATATTCATTATTTAAATATTCTTATATGAGTTCAAGACAAAATTTATTTTTACTATTGGCATTATCTTTTATCATTTATTCTCAGTCATTCTCTCAAAGAAAAGTTGATATTAAAAAATTGAGATCCAATTTTGTTTTGGAAGATATTAAAAAAGATTATTATCAAAATATCATTTCAGAAATCAAATCAACTTTTAAAACAGATATTAACAAACAATCAGTCGCAAGTTGGAAACGAGCATTTAGCAATGCCGAATCTTTATTTCTATTTGAGGAAGATGTTCTCTCTGCAATTAGAAAGTCTTTAGATATTCCTCTTGATAAATATATTAAGCTGCAACGAGCAACTTTAGAGATAGCTTATTCAACAGAAAATAATACTTTTGAAAAAAGGGTTAATGAAATTTTTCTATCAACCAAAGATAAGACTTCTTATGCTATAGCTACCAACTATTTATTAAAAGCAAATTATTTAGATCGAGTAAGATCTTTCTACATCAATAATTTAAAAGAGAAATTTATCTCTTGGGAAAACAATCCCATTCTTAAAAGTTTACTTTTTGATTTGTCAAATTCAAAGAAATTTGATAACATGCCCTCAATGGTTGAGCTGTTACAACATTCATTTCAAAAAGGTAAAACAATAATTTATTCTCTTTATAGAAAAGACAGAAACTTTCCTGGAATAACAATAATTAAAAATCCAGATGGATCATTTGTGAAAAATGATGATGGGACAATATTTAACATTCCTCAACTTGCGATTTCATTTTCTAATTTACCAGGATATATTCCAAATGGAAATACACCGGAAGGAATTTACTCGATTATTGGGAAATATATTTCTCCAACACAAACAATCGGACCAACTCCAAATGTATTAGTCCGTTCCCCTTTCGAAGTTTCTCCAGAAATATTTTTCCACAATAAAAATGAATATGAAAATTTCAAAAAAGAAGACTATACAAATTTACTACCTAAAACTTGGCAAAATTATTTCCCGATTTATCAATCGTACTATGCAGGGAAATATGGTCGTAGATTAATTATTATGCACGGGTCCACAGACGATCTGGACTACTATAAGAAAAAATCCTATTATCCATTATCTCCAACTCGTGGCTGTTTAAGTTCAAAAGAAATTTGGAATAGTCTGAATGGAAAATGTGTAGAAAGTGATCAGGCTAAACTTATTAACGCATTTTATTTAACAAAACAGTTAAAAGGTTTTTTGGTTGTAGTTGAAATTGATGATAAAAATAGACCCGTTACGATTGAAGAAATTAATAAGATATTACCATAAATCATATTTATACTAAAACAT
>Ga0209633_10002409_pt1 | contig 18067 bp, 14 predicted proteins | sample Cruoilmetagenom1_FD_187290 | JGI IMG/M metagenome (GOLD analysis project Ga0209633, IMG submission 187290) | Oil polluted marine microbial communities from Coal Oil Point, Santa Barbara, California, USA - Sample 1 (SPAdes) (version 2) | ecosystem: Environmental > Aquatic > Marine > Oil seeps ... | reverse complement strand
GAATCCGCTATTCGTAATAGTTACTCATTGCCGTACCCCCCCGGGGCAGTTTATTCTTTGTTTCATGGCTCTTAAATCAATAAAAACAACGGCTGTCTATATATTACTCACTTCTTCCCTGTTTGTTTTATCAAACTGCGCTACTTCTGCCCCTCCTTTGCAGCCGGGGAATCAAATTGAAGAAGAAGAGGGACTCACACCGATGCAGACCCGCCTGGTTGATGCCGCCTATTGGGCCCGAGGGCGTAAAGATGTTTCCTGTAACAATAAAAGCTTTACCATGGACTGCAGCGGCGTAGTATCTGCCGTCTACTGGAAAGCAGGAATAGACCTCCAGGCAGCCTACCCCCTGTACACAGGTAATGGTGTAACGAGAATCTACAGGTATCTGGAAGACAAAAAACTGCTGTACAGACCGGAGGAACCCGCCCCGGGAGATATTATTTTCTGGGATAACTCATACGATAAAAACAACAACGGTAAAGCGGATGATGAACTGACCCATATCGGTATGGTGGTGGAAATCAGTTCCCGAGGTGATGTTACCTATATTCACCACGATTACATCAGCGGAGTGATTTTTGCCCATATGTATCCACCGGACCCTTCTGATAAAAGCCGGAACAATGGTATGCGCATACAATCCCTTGGACCTACCCCCGATGGAAAATCAACTTCCGGCGACCTGTACCGAAAAGCAGGCAGAGGCTGGGAGCTGAAACCGGCAGGTTAAACCCGGGTTGCTGTTACAATAATTTCCACAACCTGAAGGGCATCAAACCGGTCGGTGTTTATAACAAGATCTGCAAGGGAATAATCGTTATTATCAATTCCGTATAATTTTTTATACCGGATGAAATCTCTTTTATCCCGATCCGCTGTGGCCTTCATCTGATCTTCCAGAGTTCCGCCTTCCCTCATCTTGATACGGGCCGCCCTGACTTTCGGAGAACCGGCGAGAAAAACCTTTAAATCGGCATCTTTGAGCATCCAGATGGCCAGCCGGGATCCGAGAACCGATGGTTCTTTCCGGGCCAGAGCTACTTGAGTTTTATCAACCCTTAAATCGTCCTCATTACCGGTTTCAGCCCGGCGGCAGACATCATCAAAACTGATACCATCTTCATCAGCTATAGTTCTGAAGGTGTAGTTTACCAGCTTCAACCCTAGACGTTCGGCTAGAAGGCGGCTTACCGTTGTATTCCCGCATCCGCTACGTCCGGATATGGCAATCCGCAGCCCGTTCTTATTCAACATTACGCAGCTGCTCCCGTACCTTTTCCAGAGCATCCTTCATATTCACCACTTCCCGGCTTACTTCCGCTTTGGGGCTTTTCGATCCAATGGTGTTAATCTCCCTACCCATTTCCTGGGCCAGGAAATCCAGTTTTTTGCCTTTAGCTCCTTCAACTGCGGAATCCTCACGAAAAGCTCCCAGATGTGTCTCCAGCCGGACTATTTCTTCGTTTATATCAGTTTTCACTATCCAGGCCGCAGTTTCCACCATGATACGCTGCTCTCCGGTATCATCACCGAGGATTTCAAGGAACCGGCTTTTTAAACTCTCTTCCACTTCCCTTCGTACTTCAGGAGCCCACTTTTTTATTTTATGAAGAGATTTTTCTATAACAGTCAGCTGTGATTCAATATCCCGGGCAAGTTCTATCCCTTCTTTCTCCCGCATATCCAATACCTGTACTGTGGATTCAGAAATAAGAGCTTCAAGTATATTCCAGTACGCTTCACTGTCCCTCTTCCGGCTCACTTTAAGAACACCGTCCTGCTGCACCAGCATTTCCAGAGAAACCTTCTGCTCTCCTTCAAGAACTCTTGATAGATTATCAAAAGCGGTTTTCCAGACTTCAGCTGCCGCATTATCCACAGAAACCGTCATGTTCTCTTCAATATCCCGAATCCGCACCGTAACTTCCAGCCGTCCCCGGATAAAGGATTCCTGCATTTTTTCACGGATTCGCCCTTCAAGAACCGAGAGGGAGGGAGGGGTGGACACAATCATATCCAGATACCGGGTATTCAGAGATTTAATCTCCACCGACATGTGAACTCCGGCCCCTTCCCCTTCAGAGTACCCAAAACCTGTCATGCTGTTCATAGGGATAACTCCTTTAGTATTCTCGCGCCCAGCGGACGGTTGTTTCCCGCACCTAGTGTAATAAATAAATCCCTGCTCTGCAGTATACCGGCAAGTTTTATTTCGGCCTCTTCCAGAGTTTCACAGTACAGAGTCTCCCGCCCCGGTCTGTAATCTGCAGTTTTCTCCCACAAAACACGGCCGGTAACCGTCCCATCGTAAACTTCCCGGGCGGATGCGTAGATGGGATGAAGCAGAAGTACATCCGCATCGGTAAAACTCCCGGCAAACTCTTCCAGCAGAGCGGCAGTCCGGCTGTAGGTATGAGCCATGAAGTCCACCACCAGACGTTTATCCGGATAAAAATCCCTGAGCCCTTTCAGGGTTGTGGCGATAGCTGTGGGATGGTGTGCGTAGTCGTCCATAATCAAAACTCCCCCGGCTTCACCGACAATCTCACTCCTCCGCCGGCTCCCACGGAACCCTGCCAGTGCCTCAGATGCCCTGCTCACATCAAAGCGGCCGGTTTCTTTCATCGCAATGGAATAAGACAAAGCCAGAGCCGCAGAGGCGTCCAGTACCAGATGATGCCCGGGAACTGCCAGGCGGAACTCCTGAGAGAAGGCCCCCACTTTAAAGCGATTTTCCCCGGCTGCCGGTCTTCCCCTGTTTATACGCCACTTTCCTGAAGCCGATACACCATAGGGCGTAAGAACAATTCCCGGCCGCCGTCCTAAAATCTCGCGAGCCACCTCTTCAGCCCCGGAATCATCCGAACAGTAGATAAGCTCACCGCCGTCAGGCAAAAGGTCAACAAAATCCAGAAAAGCCGTTTTGATGGATTCATAATCCGGATAGAAATCCTGGTGGTCGGATTCCACACTGGTAAGAACGATGCGATGGGGATGATAATGTAGAAAATGCCGACGGTACTCGCAGGTTTCTGCCACCAGAAAGCGATTTCCTCCACTCCATGTGGAACGGTCGCCGAAACCGGCCACCGCACTGCCCACCACCACCGTCGCCGAAGAATCCAAAGCCTTCAAGATGGTACCGATAAGAGCCGTCGTTGTGGTTTTTCCATGAACTCCGGCCACAGCCGAGGAATCAAAGCGCCGGGATAAATCCCCCAGAGCTTCGGGATACGTCAACACCGGAAGCCCCCGGATCAGAGCCTCGGCTACCACCGGATTCGACTCATCGTAAGCCGCCGAGCGAATCACATAATCCGTTTTATCACCAAGAGAATCCCGGGAAAACCCGTGCACCTTAATACCAATCTGCCGGAGAATACTGTCGGTGTAAAACACCTCATCCACATCAGAACCGCTCACATCGGCTCCAGCGGATACCAGTAGTTCAGCCAGTGCACATATTCCGGTCCCTTTGGCGCCGACGAGATGGATTGAAATATCTTTCAGATTTCCAGGAAGAGGCATTGGAAGAATATATCCTGCAGGGTGCCGGCCGGGCAAGCTCAAGGGTGAGTTGAAAACATTTCAGCCCCGGTATTACCCTGTTACCACCCGGTCTTTTCCATTTTCCTTGGCGGTGTACAACCGTTCATCGGCCAGTTCAACCAGTTTCATGGCATCCTCGGATTCCCTGCTGTCCGCTCCGCCGCAGCTGGATGTAACGGTAAGAATGCCGATACCCATATCCAGCTCCCTCATATGACCCAGCAGATGTTCAGCTAGTTTTTCTGCTTCATCAATTTTTTTCCCGGGAAGCACAGCCAGAAACTCCTCTCCACCGTACCGGCCCACCTCACCTTCAGGTCCAAGGATTCTCGATATCAGGTCTGAAGCAGCCAGAAGAACATCATCCCCGGACTGATGACCGAACTTATCATTTACCTTTTTAAAGTCATCCAGATCGAAAAGCAGTACCGACAGATCCTGCCCCTCGGTAAACTTCATTTCATGCTCCAGAATCTCATGGATGGCCCCATGGTTCCAAAGCTTTGTCAGGCTGTCCCTTTTTGCCAGCTCTTCCATCTGCCGGCTCTTATCTTCAAGCTCCCGGAGAAGAACCAGATGCCGGACGACACCCTTAACCCGGGCCATAAATTCCCTGGCATCAAAGGGTTTTGATATATAGTCATCCGCCCCCAGAGCAAGGGCATGAGCTATGTTAAGACGGTTGGATACTCCGGAAACAACAATAACTCCGCAGTGGTGGTTTTTCTCTTTAATCGCCATCAGAACTTCATCGCCACTCATCTCCGGCATCACCATATCGATGATGTATAAATCAAAGTTCTCGGCGGCCACCAGCTCTCCGGGAGTGTTAAAATACTTCACATGATTCACACCGTAATACTGAAAAATACTCCGAATAACATGGAGGCTCATATTGCTGTCATCCAGAACAGCTACTTTGAAAGTTTTCAGTTCCTCAAGGAACTCACCACCACTGTTAATAACCCTGAAATAGAGTTTCAGCCTCTCGGGAACCAGATCGTTTTTCTGCAGGTAGTCCATTACACCCAGTGCAAAAAAACGCTCTCGATTTTCTATGGATTCATCTGAAGTAATGATAATAACCGGCATATCCCGGTTCGGTGTATCCGCCAGAGTTTTCAGGAGGGTGTCCGCCTCACCATCTTCAAGAATGTTGGCGGTAATCATCAGATCGAAATCCCACTGGGACAGAGCTGCCATCCCCGCCTCAATACTCTTCTCATTACGATACTGATAGCCCGATTCTTCGGCTACCCGGCTGATAACACCGCTGAAGAACTGACTCATTTCCAGATGCAGGATATTCATGAATCCCCCCGTATATAAAAGGTTATGCTTTCAGATTCGATAGCGCAAATAATTCATTATTTCTTTTTTTATTCTGACCTCTGCCGCGAACTCCGAATAATACTTTTTTTAAGTAAAAGCTAATCCAGCAGGCTTAAATCCAGTGCAGAGATCGCCCCTTCCAGAGCCCCGGCAAAACCCTCCGGGCCTGCTGAAGGAACCTCCGTCAAGGCTCTTTTCCAGGCCTTCGCGCCCTTTTTCCCGGCAAAAAGATTCATCAGCGGCTGAATCAGTACCCCCCGTGAGGCGCCTTCTTCAGCACGGTGAATCAAGTAGGGAACGGCTGCTTCAAAAACCGCTCTCCGGGTGGGATGCTGATAATCAGAATTATCAGAACCGAACCAGCGTCGATCCACCTGAGAGAGCATCCAGGGGTTATCAAGGGCGATACGCCCCAGCATCACCCCGTCCACAAAAGAGAGGGCCTCATCAATCTGATCGTAAGTTTTATACCCCCCGTTTATCTCGATAAAGAGATTCGGGAAATCTTCTTTTAATTGGTAAACATCTTCCGGCCGCAGGGGGGGAACAGCCCTATTGGCTCTGGGGCTCAGGCCCTCCAGTATGGCGATACGGGAATGGACGATAAATTTACCGCATCCGGCGGAAGAAACTTTTTTAATGAAGTTGTGAAGATCCGAATAATCTTCCAGGCTCAGATTCGACTTTTTTGAGCGTATTCCGATGCGGTTTTTAACCGTTACATTGAGATTCGAAGCGGCAGACATGGCTTCCACCAGGCGGGCCACATGTTCCGGCCGGGCCATCAGTGCAGCACCGAAATCATGCCTCTGCACCTTGTCGCTGGGGCATCCGCAGTTCAGGTTAACCTCATCGTAACCGTAATCTTCGGCAATCCGGCAGGATTCAGCCAGAGCCTCGGGTTCATCCCAGCCCAGCTGCAGAACCAGGGGCTTTTCCAAAGGATCGAAAGATAGCAACCTATCCCGATTCCCCCGGAGAATGGCCGGAGCGGTAATCATCTCGGTGTAGAGCAGCGATTTTTTTGTTATATGGCGTATAATCCAGCGCCAGTCCCGGTCGGTTTTATCCACCATCGGGGCCAGACTGATCGGCTGTTTTGTATAGGAATCGGACATCGGGACATTTTGCCAGAAGGAGGGGTTTGATTACAATGCATTAACCATCTGTTTCTCAACAGCATCGATAGTAATTGAATCGGTAATCAAAACATCAATCATTCCAGCCTTTACTGCCGAAAGAATCGCCTCTTTCTTGTGAAGGCCATGACAGACGGCAACTTTCTTCCTGATTCCTTTCAGCCCGTTATAACCCAGACTTATTATATGATTTTCTAACAGCGGCAAGTATTCCCCCTGCTGGTTAAAAAAATTAATATTCACATCGGCCCGGGCATTACTTTTCTTTATCAGCTTTTTCATATCTTCACCAAGTAAAGAATCGAGTCTGGAATCTTCACTTACCGTGCCGATACCCATTATAGCCAGATCAATCTTTTCCCACATCTGAATTACCGATCTGATGCTCTCTTCATTGAGCAATGCGGTTCTCAACTCTTTCTGGGCAACAACCGCAGGACAATTCAGATATTGGTATTTACAATTCAGAATGGAACTGAGTCTTTTAACCAACTCAATGGGATGTGCTCTATCTATATCCCTGTTGAAACCACCCATTATCTGAACAACGCTCTTCTCTTCAGAGTCTGTAAAATTGTGTCTGGAAAGACTGTTTATCGCTTTTTCTACAGAGGCACCGAGGTTAATACCGATTACCCGGGATTCATTAATCATATCTGAAAGGTATGGAGCTGCAAAATCTCCCAGGTTTCGCCTGGTTTCATCCTCAGAATCAGAAGACATAATGTAGAATTGTTTAACCTGAGGGAATTTCGCTCTCAGTTCAATTTCCCTCCGAATCATCCTAAGGTTAAACTCATCAATGTTAATGGAAATCTCGACAATGCCGTTATTTCGTGCAAACGAGAGGAGCTGAGATACCAGGGAACGGGAAACACCCAATTCCTTTGCAACCTCATTCTGCATATAGTTTTTTTCGTAATACAGGATACTGGCTCGCTCAGCCATTTCTCTTTTTTTGTTGTCAATCATTCAGTCTTTCCTGATGTATTATATATCTTAACACTTGACGTTGTCCATTGATAATGTCATATTTTATATATACTGACATATGTCATATTCCCAGGGGCAATTCATGAATACTGATAATATTGTAATTTGGGGCGCCGGTAAAATCGGCCGGGGTTTTATTGGAGATTTGTTCTACCGGGCCGGATATCAGATAACCTTCATTGATGCTGATAGAGAACTTACTGAGACCCTTGAAGCACAGGGGTTTTACACCGTGTACAACCTCAGATCGGAAGCCGATCAGGAAAAAGCTACAATCGATGGTTTCAGGATTCTGCACATTGATGAGGATTCCGGGATTCAGCAGGCTCTGATGGAATCTCAGATTATGGCTGTAGCGGTATTCCCCGTGGCATTTGAAGACACGGCGAAAAAAATTGCGGAACATCTTGAAGAAAGGAAGCTGAATCCAGAAGCCTCTCCTCTGGATATTATCCTCTGTACCAACATTCATCATCCTGAACCCCGATTCAGAAAACTTATTGAATCATTTCTCAGTGATGAAGGGAAAAAATACCTCAATCAGAATATCGGAATAGCAGAGTCTCTGATAATCCGTATGGCTGTGGATCCGACAGATGAAATGAAAAAGGACGATCCCTTTGTTGTGATGACTAATGGATATAAAGTTCTGACAGTTGATAAAACAGCAATAAAAAATACACCCCCGGAAATCAAAGGTATTCGGCTTACAGAAAATATCGCTGCAGAAGAAATCCGTAAAATGTACACATACAACATGGTTCATGCTGTTTATGCCTATCTGGGAAAACTGAAGAATTACACAACCATAATGGAATCAATTAACGATGAAGCGGTACAGTCTGTGGCTCTAGGCGCCCTGGAAGAAGTAAGCAGGGCATTACAAAAAGAGTTCAGTTTTACCGAACAGGAAATGAACAGGTGGAATCAGGAAGTACTGGAGAATATGGCCAATCCGATACTGAAAGATACCATCAACCGTGTTGGTGGAGATCCGAAAAGAAAACTTCAGAATAATGACCGCTTGATCGGCCCGGCTCTGCTTTGCAGAAAAAATGGAATTTTGCCGTATTACCTCACTATTGCCATTGCCTGCGGTTATTTGTTTTCCAATCCGGAAGATTCTTCTTCTGTTGAAATTCAGGATTTTCTCAAAGCCTATGATATTAAAACGGCTATAGGCAGATACTCTGATATTCATTTCGAAGTTGACCTGATTCAGCAGATTTCAGAAAAATTCTCAAAACTGAAAAGTGATGGACTCGATTGGATAATCAGAGAACAACTTACAATCAATTCTATAAAAAAAGCCTATGAACGGGGTTTCGAGAATGAACGGAGTATCCGGGGCTGCGCCCAATGTGCTATTCGGGCTCTGGACGAAGTAACGGGTAAAACTGAAAAGGAACTGTTCCAGGCGGCCAGTGGCCTTTCAGGAGGAATTGCAATCGTTGGAGACGGTTCCTGCGGGGGGTATACTGGAGGAGTTCTCTACATGGGAACTTACGTTGGAAGAAGGGTTGATCGTCTGGAGGACGGAGATAAAATAGCCCAGTACAAATCCTACGAGATGTCCCAGAAACTTCACGATCGATTTATGGAAACTTATGGCAGTGTTACCTGCTCAGAAATCCACAGAAAAATATTCGGAAAGGCCTACTCCCTGCGAACCAAGGCTGTCCGTAACGATTTCGAAGAAGCCGGAGGACATCTGGATAAATGCACCACCGTTATTGCTATGGCCTCATCCTGGATTATGGAATTATTGTTGGAAGAAGGATTTGAATAAATATGATTACTAAAGCTGTACGACTTTATGCTGCCGGGGATCTTAGACTGGAAGAGTTTGAACTGCCTGAAATCAGGGAAGATGAAATACTCGCCCACGTAGTCTCCGACAGCATCTGTATGTCAACATACAAGGAAACAAAACTTGGGCCGGAGCATAAGCGGGTCCCTGATGATATCGCCGAAAATCCGATAATTATCGGGCATGAATTCTGCGGTGAGATTCTGGAAGTCGGATCAAAATGGAAAAGCAATTTCAAAGCCGGGGATAAATTTGCCATTCAGCCGAATATCAAATGGCCGGGAACTATAGAAGGTCTCGGTGCTCCTGGTTACTCCTACCCCTATATAGGCGGGGATGCGGTAAATATCATTATCCCCAACGAAGTGATGGAGCAGAACTGTTTACTGGAATACAGCAATTCTGCGTTCTTTTACGGATCTATCGCAGAACCCATGTCCTGTATTGTGGCGGCTTTTAAAGCCTCCTTTCATATTGAGGATAATTACATTCACCACATGGGTATAAAGGAAGGCGGTAATCTGGCCATATTAGCTGGTGCCGGAGCGATGGGACTCGGAGCCATTGATTATGCCCTGCACAACGATGATAAACGCCCGGGACGTCTGGTTGTTACCGACGTGGATGATGAACGGTTAAACCGGGCCGAAACCATATATAGCGTAGAAGAAGCTCGAAAAGCCGGGATTGAGCTGGTATATGTGAATACAGCTGATCAGAGTGAACCTGATGCATATCTTATATCTCTTACTGACGGCAAAGGTTACGATGATGTTTTTCTTTATGCCCCGGTGCGGCAGGTGGTTGAACAGGGCAGTAAAATACTCGGATTTGACGGTTGCCTGAATTTTTTTGCAGGGCCTACTGATAATCAATTTTCCAGTACAATTAATTTCTACAATGTTCATTACCTCTCTCAGCATGTTGTTGGAACCAGCGGTGGAAACACACAGGATATGCTTGATGCCATGCGGCTTATGAACAGCAGCCGGATTAATCCGGTTGCTATGATTACCCACATCGGCGGATTGAATGCTGCTGCAGAAGCAACCCTCAACCTGCCGAATATTCCAGGTGGAAAGAAACTCATCTATACCAATATCGATATGGAACTCACCGCTCTAGAGGATTTTAGGGAAAAAGGTGACAAGAATCCTTTTTTTCAAACACTCGCTGAAATCATAAGGAACAACAACGGATTATGGTCCAAAGAAGCAGAGAAATTCCTGCTGGAGAATACAAGGAGTTAACCATGTCGAGACCCTACAGTACCATTAACGCACAATGGTGGGATTACACCACCCTGGACAGGCAGTTACTTAAAGATGCAGCAAATCTAACCGTGAAAAATCTTGAACAGCTGGGCCGTCCCGGTTTTACCCTTCATTTTTATGACTCCTATGAAACCTTTTTTCTGGCCGAAGCCATGGAATACATCAAGGCCTGGGAAAAATCCACCGTATCGGAACCCACTGGTATCTGCGGTCCGATAGGACCTGTGAGACAACTTCCCATGGTGGCACAAATAATCAATAATTTACAAATTGATGTGAGTAATGGACATTTCTGGGGGATGGACGAATGGTATGAGAACGGCAGGGAAATCAGTAATAATCACCCCCTCAGCTTCAATAAAGATGATTTGGAAATGTGCTTCAATAGAATTGATAAGAAGCTGAGAATGCCGAATGAGAATATTCACCTTCTAAAGGCCGATAACATAGATGATTATTCCAATTCTTTTAACAGCATCCGCTGCCTGGTAATGCAGGGGGGACAGGGTGATACAAAACACTGGGCCTTCAATGATCCAATTGAGCGTAAAGGGGAGTACAAAGACAATCCCCCGACCCCGGAAGAATACCGGAAACTGAAAACCCGGATTGTAGACCTTCACCCTCTTACGATTGTTCAAGGGGCCAAAATGGCCAGTGGCGGGGTAATTCACTCAATTCCCGCCAGGGCGATTACCGTGGGACCGGTTGAAACCTGGAAATCAGAGAAGGTCTCCATCTGGCATCCGGGATACCACGATAACCCCTTCGGGCAGCGACTGACTGCATTGATGATATCTGAAAAAATCGCCGATTCCGCTGTTCCCATGTCTCTTCTTTCCGGCCATCCTGATGTACATTTTCATTATTACCGGGGAGGTATCGGAACCTGCGTTGATTATGAGTTCTATTAGGATACATTTGAATTATGAAGAATTACCTTTTAGGAATTGATATTGGCACTTCCGAACTCAAGGCAGGCATTATAGATGATTCCGGTACGGTACTAGCCAGCCTTCAATCCCATAATTCCAGCCGTATTACAGGAAGCAAAAATCCTCAGCAGGATGTCTTATCCATTGTTAATGAAACCGCAAAGCTGATTATAAACACCTGTGATAAAGCCGGTATAGATCCTGCAGATGTTACGGCACTGGGTATGGATGGTCAGATGGGTGGAATCATCGGGGTAGATGAGAATTTTGACCCCCTCACCGGACTTGATATGGGACTGGATCTTAAAGCCGAACAGATTAATGCAGAATTTCATCAGGAATACAAGAAACAGCTGATATCTATTTCATGCGGGTCACCCAGAAATACACCCAAAATAGCCTGGTGGAAAAAATACGAAACTCTTACATATAACAGAGTAAGACGGTTTACCACCCTGAATGGATTTATTGCCGGAAAACTCACCGGTATCAACGGTGACGATGCAGCCATCGACGATACAATGATTGCTTACTTCGGCAATGAAAATGCTCTGGAGAGAAGCTGGTCAAAAGAACTGACATCCATGTGGGATATTGATAATGATAAGATGCCGAAGATAGGCAAACCCTGGGATATACTCGGATCCATAACCAACACAGCTTCTTATTTGACAGGGCTCAAATCGGGTACTCCGGTTGTTCTGGGGGCAGGCGACCAGCCGGCAGGGTTCTTCGGCGGAGGTTTCAGCCATTCTGGAACACTCATTGATATAGGAGGAAGCACAGCAATGCTTACCCTCTGCGTGAATGAGTTTATTCCTGATACCGAACAGCATTCGATTATGTACATGCCCGCTGTGAATGAAGATAAATACTTTGCAACCTGGTATATAAACGGAGGAGATATGGTAATTCCCTGGTTTCAGAAAAACTTCGGGAATAATCTCACTTTAAACGAATTGAGCAAAAAAGCCGGGAAAGTTTCAGCCGGCAGCGAAGGTGTGCTGTTCTTCCCCTATTTCAGCGGCAGGCAATGCCCTTATCAAAACAATTTACGCGGTTCATGGATTGGACTGAACCTGGAGCACAAAGCCGAGCATATGTTCCGTTCCATCCTGGAAGGTATAGCCGCCCAGGTTTCTATGGGTCTGGAATCTCTGGAACGACTTTTCCCGGATCTGATACCGCAGGTTATCGAAGGAATCGGTGGCGCAGCAAAAGATGATATTTTTACAGAAATAAAAGCCAATTTCACCGGCAGAGACTACCGTATTCATCCCGGTTTTAACGCATCCCTCCGGGGCAGCGCTTTACTTGCCGGTGTGGGGATTGGGATGTTCAGTCTCGAAAATATCCCCGAACTCGAGAGAAACAAATCAGAATACTCGATTTCACCTCTCCCGGCGCTCAAACAAGACTATGCTGATTTGAAGACAGCTTATTCTCTAATGGAGAAAAGAACCTTGGAGGAATCTTTTGAAATCCTTAATAAACTCAATTTCCCAGGATAAGAGCCTGAAAACCTGAGAGTAGCCCAATACGTTGAGAGCGTATCTGCTTCGTTGTAAAAGAACTATCAAAATGCACTTTGTCGATGATTGCAGTTTCAAAGTCCTTCAAACCTGAAACATCAATAGATTTCCCGGTAAAATTCAGAAAAACTGTTGTAACTTCATCCTCTTCCTGCCTGCGGTAGCCAAGAACCCCTTTTGGAGTATCAATAAGTTCCCAGCTCCCGTGGGTTAGAGAGCGCCGGGATCGTCTGAGGGTTATCAGACAACGGGTAAGAGAAAGCATAGAAGAAGAATTGTTTTCCTGATTCTTCACATTAACATCTGCTGCAGATTCGGGAATAGGCAACCAGGGTTCTTTTTCAGTGAAACCGGCTCCTGGAGCAGTATCCCATTGCATGGGAGTTCGAGCCCGGTCCCGGCCGGGATGCAATGGCCAGTAATTTAAACCCACAGGATCTTGAAGCCGGCTCCGGGGTATCCGGCCGTCAGCCATACCAAGTTCATCCCCATAATAGAGAAAAGGGGTCCCTCTCTGAGTGAGGAGCATTGTAAGAAGAACCTTCATTTTTCTCTCATCCCCCCGGGCCAGACGGGAGAAGGCCCGGGACTGATCGTGATTGGATAGAACATGAACCGGCCAACCCTCCTCAGGGAGAGCCTGATACTGACTTTTTAGAATTCGAGCGAACACTTCGGCGTTGAAACGCGCATAATTCGGTGAGAAGTCGAAGGCCAGATGCAGTTCTTCCTCCCCGTTACCCAGATAAGATGCGGTAATGTTCTGATCGATAACACCTTCGTTGGGAAATATTTCTCCCACACACATCCTCTCAGGATATTCATCCAACACAGTTCTAAGTTCCTTGAGAAAGAAATGAGACTCGGGCCTGGAGCGGTCGTAAAGATGGTTCTGCTGTTCATATCTCCTGGGCAGTGCCCGATGAAGGTGGTAGGGATTACTGCGGAGAGTCTCATCCTTAACGATGAAGTTGATAACATCAAAACGAAAGCCATCCACCCCGAGATTCATCCAAAACCTGAGAATTGAATGGAGTTCTTTCCTTAGTTCCGGATTCCGCCAATTCAGATCCGGCTGTTCTTACCGGAATGCCATATATACCATTCCCGTTTCGGATTATCCGGGGAACTCCGGGATTCTTTAAACCAGGGATGACATTCAGAGGAATGATTGAATACCATATCCAGGATAATTCTGATTCCCCGATTGTGTGCTTCCCCTACCAGCTTACTGAAATCCTCAAGGCTGCCGAAGAGAGGGTCGATCCCTCTGTAATCGCAGATGTCGTACCCGAAGTCTTTCAGGGGTGATGGATAAATAGGGGAGAGCCAGATACCGTCAATGCCCAGTTTTTTCAGATAATCCAATCGGCTGATAATTCCGGAAAGATCCCCTATCCCGTCGCCATTGGAATCGGCAAAACTCCTGGGGTAAATCTGATAGAGGACACCGTGTTTCCACCAGAGACTATTCTTCAATTACTTTTCGCCTTTTTTGAACAGAAACAATCTCAGCGAGTACCAGACCCAGCCAGATTATCCCGCAGAGGATGGGAAACCAGTCTCCGAACCTGGTGTAAAGGGTTTGAGGAGGTTCCAGGGGAATTTTGAACTCCCCCACCGTCCATCCGGGCTGGTAGAACGGGGGCCAGCCTTCGGCGATACGGCCTTGAGTATCCACGGCAATGGTCCAGCCTGAACAGGTGGCCCGGACCAGAGGCCGGCGGTTCTCCACGGCCCGGAACAGGGCATGAGCTCCGTGCTGATACCCTTCCAGGGGAGTGTTGGCCCAGTAATCATTACTCATGTTTACAAAAACTTCGCTCCCGGCCAGTACAAAGCGCCGCAGGTGATCGGGAAAGACATCTTCAAAACATAGAGGTGTCGAAAAACTGAAATTCGGGGCCGCAAGAACGGTGTGTTCGGTTCCCGGGGTCCATTGGGTGGTGGAAAAGTTGTGAAGGAGTTCAGCCACCCAGGGGAACTGCTCCCTGTAGGGGAAATTTTCGGTAAAAGGAACTAGTCGTATTTTATAGTAATATGTTCGGTCGAAATCGTCATTCCGGTCCGGAGGAAGATACACAGCCGAGTTCTGAATATGTTTAATCTCTTCTGGAGCTTCAGGATCGTCAGAGGGTGGCGCGGGCACGTAGAAGTGATCCTGGTTCCCGGTTACCAGGGGAATCCCCATTTTCGTCTGCCAGTCCAGGAAGCTGCGGACCAGTTTGCCCCGGCGCCAGTTACTGTGCTTTTCATCAAGCCAGAAACGGAGGTCTGGTACGAAACCACTTTCCGGCCAGGCTACCAGATCGAAGGGGCCTTTTGCAGCAACAGCCTCTTCGGTAAGCCGGGATAATTCATCAAAACTGAGTTTATAATCGTGTTTTCGGGGGTCGGTATTCTGCTGAACGATGAGTATCCTGAGGTTTTTGTATTCATCGGCATCCAGCTTGTCCAAACGTTTATCATTGATTCTGATGGCGAGAGCCCCGGCTACGACGATGGCCAGAACGCCGAGAACCGTAGCTGCCAAAGGTAACCAGCGGCGATAGAGGTCATTCAAAAAACGACGCTCAACAGTAATGGCCAGCACAGCCCCGGAAAAATGCGGAAGGAAAGAAACCATCCAGACACCCCCCAGAGAGGCAGACTGAATCATGGCCGGATAGGCGTACTGACTCACCCCGAGTATGCCCCAGGGATAACCGAGAAAACCCAGAGACCGCAGGAAGTCCCAAAGCACCCAGAGGAAGGGGGCGGCCATGAGTCCGTAACGGTGGAAACGGCGGACGGTAAAGGTAAGAATGAAAATGAAGGGCAGATATTGAACCAGGGTAAGGCCCACGGTAAAAGGCAGAGAGATGTAGCTGAAGGTGCCCTGCCACCAGTTGATGAGCAGAGACTGAAGGCCGGTAAAGAGGATTACCAGGGAGACTCCCCGGCGGTAAGTAACCTGTCGGAGGGCCAGATAAAGGGGGGCGGTGGCGAACCAGGCCAGAAAGGGCAGCCCTTCGAGCACCAGAAAATTCGGTAGTGATAAAGAAAACAAAATCGCCGAGAGGGCGGCCCAGAGAGGTGCGGAAACATCGATAACAGAGGGAAGGCTTAAACCCGCCCGGGATGGCCTGGTGGATTCGGATACTCCTGAAAAAACGGCATAACGCCGGAGAGCATCGATAACCCATATCCCCAGAAGCAGAAGGCATGGCACAAGATACCGAAAGAGAGTTTCCATCCTCTCCGCTTTCGTATCCCCGATATCCAATAGACCGCTGGTGGCCACAAACCTCTGGACATAATCCATGTCCCCGTTCAAGGCGTATATCCAGGAAAAAAGGGCCAGGAGCAGCCCGCCGGCAAGAAGGCTCTCCATAAAAAGCCGGGGAAGAGCCCTTCCGAAAAGCAAAAAAACAGCCGTTACCAGCAGCAGAGCAATCCACAGCAGATACAGCCTGGCGCTGATGCTTAAACCCGGAACTTTAAGATCCATTAAATCATGAAGATTAATCTTTTCTCCCGAGGTATCCTTCCATGCCTGTAGGCTTTCAAGATCCGGGCTCTCCAGAGAAACACGAACAACCACCTGGTCGGTGGCCACATCATAGATAACCAGATCCACATTCACCGCTTTTGAGTATCTGAGAACTGAAGCTGTGGCGATACGTTCAACACCCAGGGATCTCCCGAGTTCAAAGGCATCGTCTTTTCCCCGAAAGGACCCATCGAAAATCCCGGTGACGTTGTCCCGTTCCAGGTAAAAATTCTCAATCAGGGATTTGGGATAAAGGGCATGGGTTCCTTCGGCGGCCAATTCCATCTCCAGAAGGGTACGCACCCGGGAGATTTCATCACCATCAAGACCCGGGGCGTACATTGGAGCCAGTACCAGGGTGGGTTTGCGGACAAAGGCGTATCGGCCGGTAAACCCGGCCCTGATTTCAAATATGGCGGTAAGAAGTAAAAGGGCAGCAATTATCCGGGGTAGACGACTCATAAAGAGATTCTATCATTGAATCCCCTGGTTTGATTATGCTTTGATTCCTATAAGTGGGAGAAATTCCTCTCTGGAGGGAGCTTTGTAAAACCGTTTACCCGCGACTTCTATAACCGGGATAGAGTGAATACCGGCCTCTTTAACCGCCTTCATGTGAAAGAGTATTTCCACCTCATTCACTTTTACCCCGGGGTAATCCTCTTTAAGCTTCTTCAGAAATCTGGAGGCGGGGATGCATTTGGGGCATATTTTAGATTTGTAGTAGGTTATTTCGTTTTTATCAGTTACCGGTTTTTCCATATTGTTCCTCTATGCTTCGAAGAGGCATATTCAACACAAACAAGAGATATGTCAACCTGCATATATAAATTGCATCCACAGGATTGAGACTCCTTGTATAATACAGTAATGAAAAAAAGATTCCCTACTGCTTTTTTTATGGATTCTAAAGCACCCAAACGTCGAGGCCGAATTAATGGTCTGCCGTTTAAAAAGGATGTTACCATCACCACCGACAAATGGGGAATCCCGAGAATCAAAGCTGCCAATGAGTCCGATCTCTACATGGCTCAAGGATATATCCACGCATCGGAGCGCCTCTGGCAGATGGAATCCATCCGCAGATTCGCTTCTGGAAGTCTTTCAGAAATTGCCGGAGAGAAGTTTCTGGAGTTGGACCATTTCGCCCGTCTGGCCCGCTTCCCCGAAGTTTGCCGCCGGGCGGTAAAAGGATTATCAGAGAATACAAAAAGTTATGCTGAGGCCTATCTGAAGGGTATTAATGAGTTTATCAATACTCACCAGAACCGTCTGCCTCTGGAGTTTCGATCCATCGGTCTTGAGCCGGCACCCTGGACTCTTGATGATGTAACTGCCAACCTTGTAGTAAACAGCTGGTATCTTCAGACGAACTACCTGGAGGAAATCCTGGCCATCAGAAGCCGGAACAAGCTTACCCGGGCACAGTGGGATGCACTGATTCCGGGGATGAGCGCTTTCGAGGATGAAAAGCTTCCCAAAGATGCTTATTTTGAAAATATCCGAGAACTGAATATCGGGAAATTTCTTCCCGCAGCCTTTTCTTTTTACAGGGAGTTCAAGCTTATATGCGGTGCCAGTAACAACTGGGTAACCTCTGATGGACCAGGGGGTAAACCTCTGGTGGCCAACGATCCCCACCTTGGGATTCAGGTTCCCCAAATCTGGTTTGCCTGCGGTCTGGAATGCCCAGGGACTGAGATTCTCGGGGTGGGGATGCCGGGTTTCCCGGGTATCATTATCGGGCGCACCCCCACGGTGGCCTGGGGTTTTACCAATGTAATGACTGATATTGTTGACCTCTTTGTCCTCAGGGTTAATCCGGAAACCAAAACCTGCATAGTGAACGGTAGAGAACAGCCGCTTATTCCCCGGGAGGAATCCTACACTCTCCCCGGCGGCCGGGTTGAAACCAGAACCGTCTACGAAAGCCCCCACGGCCCTCTACTCACTGAAATCGGACCTGAA
>Ga0209633_10002408_pt1 | contig 18068 bp, 18 predicted proteins | sample Cruoilmetagenom1_FD_187290 | JGI IMG/M metagenome (GOLD analysis project Ga0209633, IMG submission 187290) | Oil polluted marine microbial communities from Coal Oil Point, Santa Barbara, California, USA - Sample 1 (SPAdes) (version 2) | ecosystem: Environmental > Aquatic > Marine > Oil seeps ... | reverse complement strand
GATGTAACATGTTGATATATTGCAGTTAAATGCCGATATTTTTTTTGTCCTGAAAAGCAATTTCTTGCATTTTCTTAAATTTCAGATGCATATTCTCAACTGCTTTATCATCTTTTGTGAAGAATTTATTGTATAAACTATCAGTATCAAGGTTTGGATTTCTCATTTGTTTGGTTTCAAAAACATTTGCTATGCCTTTGCATAGTGCTGTTTTGTCATTCATTTCCAGAATACCTGCATCGTCTATAATTCTGAATAAATATGCTAACTCATAGGTGTTCAGTTTTGTTTTTATTTTAGTTCCTTCTTTTAAATCTGAAGGTCTGTAATTTGGATTTACTTTATATGTTTCTTCAATTTTGTTAAGCCATGTTCTTAACTCTCTCGGAAGAGATAATTCAAGTTTAGGATTTTCAATGATATGATTTGAATTAAGGAATGAAAAATTATTAAGCTCTTTGCTGATGAGATTAATCCTTTTTGCAGGGCTGTCAGTTTTTTCAAGTTCTGAAATTATGTTGTCTTGGTAATCTGATTTTATTTTATTGATATTTTGTTGCTCTAATTGAGTTGAAATATTTTTGTTTCCTTTCAACTCATCAAGTACATCAATACAAATGATATTTTCTAATGTGCGAATACTTTGTATTTGTTCTTCGTTTAATTCATTGATTTTTTTATCAGAATTATTGCTTTTGTTGAATTTAATGTAATCGTATCGAATAATTTCAATCAATCCCAAAGCTTCTGACTTGTTAAACTTCTTACCTTTAATAAGCTTTTTGGTTTTAAGGTAGTTTAGCTTTGATGTTATAATGTTACAATTTTTAAAATATTTCAACAAATCATTTTCAGTAACCTTTTTAGAGGAAATTAATTCAGGAAATAAGTGTTGCACTTCTAATTGAATTTTTACAAGTATTATATAAAGTGTTTTAAAAATAAAATCTGTTTGATGTTTTGTATTATTAATGTGTTTTTCAGTTTCTTCCCGGTATTGTTCAATTTGTTCAATGAACTGTAATAATGGATATTTTGCTTGCTCCTTATTATAGAAACTCAAAGCTTTGTTTAATGTAGATACAAGTCTAATTGCTTCTGTGGATATTATATATTTATAATAATCAGTAAAATTATTAATTGATTTTGGAAGATCAATATATATAAGGTGTTCAAATATCTCTGAGTAGTCAGCTTTTGATTTATCATTTGTAGGATGTACTTCAATTGTAAAGGTGTTCGAATTTGAAATTAACGGATTGTTATTTACAATTCTATATAATGAATTATCAAGGTTTTCAACGCTTGTATATATTTCTTTTTGTTGAAATTTGGATAGTATCTGCTTATATGCATCTTCATTTAATTTGTTTAACCATGGGCGTAATTCTCCGAAAATAATACTTTGGTATATGTTAAAATCTATATTCATAATCAAAATGGTTTTAAGTGTTTGATTTTCAGTGCATTGTAACACGCTGAAAATCAGATGGTTTGTTGTACGAAGGTAATGAAAAAAGCCGTTGTTCCGGCTTAAACTAATCAAAAAATTTATCCATTGCATCGTCAAGGTCTTGATTAACAATTTTTGCATATACTTGTGTTGTTTTAATTGAAGAGTGACCTAACAAGCGAGATACATACTCAATTCGCATACCTTTTTTTAATGCTCTGGTAGCAAATGTATGCCTGCTTGTATGAAAGTGAATGTTTTTGTCAATTTCTGCAAGCTTTGCTATTTTCTTTAAATCTTTGTTTGTGTATGCGGTGTGTGATGAGATTGCTCTAAATAAAGCAGTCTCAGAATATTCAATGTTATTTTTTAGAAAAGGGAAAATGTAATCTTCCTGATTGTAATCTTCTTTTTTATATAGACTTATTATTTCTCTCGCTTTTCTTGGTAGTTTAACAGAGATTGTGCTTTTTGTTTTTTGTGTTGTCATTAAAATTCTTTCATTGTCATAATCTAACCACTTTAATTGAAATATATCTGAAATCCTTAAACCTCCTGCATAGGTTGCAAAAATATAAATGTTCCTATGATGGTTACGCATTGAACTATTATCAAGAACCAAATCCTCTATTCTTTTGATTTCTTCTTCAGTTAAAAATTCTTTTGTGGTTTTTTCTATTTTAAGCTTGTGTTTTATAAAAGGATTTTTCTCAGAAGGAAATAAATCTTCATTTATAGCATCATTAATAAGTTTTCTGAATATCTTAATATTTGAATGTATTGTATTTATAGAATTACCTAATTTATCTGCAAGATATATTTCATAATTTTTCAAAAATGTTACTGTCATTTCATCAAATGCCAAATCGTTATTACCTAAATATGTGCATAATTTTGAATAAACAGATTTTGATTTGTCAAGAGTTCCAACCTTGCCGTTTTTCTTTAAAGTCTCAATATATTTTTCAAAATATTTCAAAAAACTATCTGGACTTGTCCCCATTATATTTTGTTTTATACTTTTTGGACTGACATATTTTGAATTGGTTTCCATCTCCAATGCTACACCTTCGGCTTCTGCAACTTTATGAGCAATGAAATTATTTAACCTTTGAGAGTTCGGATGTGACTTTCTTACTTTAAATTGTTTTTCATTCCAATCTTTTATTAATACCTTTACCCCCAAAGAAATAAACTTAGTTTTTCTGTTTTTAATAATCCGGATGTATAAAGGTGCTTCACCTTGTAAATTAATTTTATTTTTTTTGAGAATTATTTTTACTGTTGCCATATATCTTTTGTTTGTAATTAACTGGTATAAAGATAATAAAAATAATTGACAGGTACAACAATTGGTACAACAAATACTGCTTTATCTTACTTTTTATTGCATTATTTAGCAGTGTTAAAAAATGCAAGTTGCTGATACAGAGATTAAAAGGTGAAAGTTGGTGCAAAAGAGAGTAGTATTACTGGTCTCGTCCGGACCGCTTTTAAAACTTCAAAACCCTTGTAAATCATAGATTTACGAGGGTTTTTATTTTAATAGATATACCTTTAAATCTTACGCATATTAAAAGTTGTTAACTCAACAAATTTTGCAATTCGTTCATTAATTTCCTTTTCTGTAAGTTCAACAATACGTTCAGTTCCAAATTTTTCAACATTAAAGGATGCCATTACAGAGCCTGCAATAACTGCATTTTTCATGTTTTCGAAAGAAATATCATTTGTTTTTGCTAAATAACCAATAAAACCTCCTGCAAATGTATCACCAGCACCTGTTGGGTCAAAAGCATATTCTAAAGGAAGTGCTGGGGCACTAAAAACTTTTCCCTCTCCAAATAATAATGCACCATGTTCGCCTTTTTTTATTATTATATATTTGGGTCCCATTGCGTGAATAACTTTTGCAGCCTTAACCAATGTATTTTTACCAGAAAGTTGCTGAGCTTCTTCATCATTAATAGAAATTACATCAACCATACTTATTGTTTCTTTTAACTCATCAAGCATAATATCCATCCAAAAATTCATTGTATCCATTACAATTAGTTTTGGTCGTTTTTTCATTCTTTCAATAACCTGTCTTTGAACTAAAGGGGTAAGATTACCAAGCATTAAATAATCTGTATTTTGATATTCACTTGGAACAACAGGATCGAAATTTTCTAAAGAATTAAGCTCTGTAGCAAGTGTATCTCTAACATTCATATCTTTATGATATTTTCCTTTCCAAAAAAAAGTTTTTTCACCTTCTTTTATTTGAATCCCATTTATATCAATATTATGTTTTTTTAATAAGTCTAAATAGTCTTGGGGAAAATCTTCTCCAACAACTGAAATTAGATTAATATCTTTATTAAAATAAGAAGCTGATAATGCAACATAAGTTCCTGCTCCACCAATTATTTTGTCTGTTTTCCCATAAGGTGTTTCAATTGCATCAAAGGCAACTGTACCAACCACTGTTAGACCCATATTATTATTTTTAGTTTATTTTTAAATTTTTCACAAATATACTTGTTTTTTTTAAAAGATGTATTACTTTTGCAATCGCAATTGAAAAAACATTCCTCCTTAGCTCAGTTGGTTAGAGCGTCGGACTGTTAATCCGCAGGTCCTAGGTTCAAGTCCTAGAGGAGGAGCAAAAAAAGACTTTGTATTTTTACAAAGTCTTTTTTTTATGAACTACACTATATTTCCCACAGACAACTTAAATAAGCTACTCTATTATTTTCCCAAAATAAATAAACAATTTATCTTTGCTAAGTAAAAATACACTAATATAAACCAAAATTTAATATACTAATATGAAAGGATTTTTTAATCATGTTTTATCAAGCATGCTAGGAACTTTTTTAGTTCTTGTACTCGTTGTTATTATTAATTTGATTGTAATTGTTGGATTAATATCTTCTGCAAATGAAAAAACTACTATTGAAGAAAATTCAGTTTTACAACTAGACTTTAATAATGCAATTGCAGATAGGTCTTCTGCAAAACCAAATCTTTCAACATTTAAGCTTGACAAAACTCTAAGTTTAAGAAGTGTTTTAAAAGCTATTGCAGATGCAAAAACTGATGATAGAATTAAAGGCATTTACCTTGACTTATCAAGTGTTAAAGTTGGGATGGCATCATTGGAGGAAATAAGAAATGCTTTAAAAGATTTTAAAACATCTAAAAAATTTATTATTGCACATGCCGAATATTACACTCATAAATCATATTATCTTGCATCAATTGCTGATAAAGTTTATTTAACTCCAGAAGGTACTGTGCAATTTACAGGATTAAGTGCTCAGATAATGTTTTTTAAATCTATGTTAGAGAAAATTGGTGTAGAACCAGAAATTATTCGTCATGGAAAATTTAAAAGTGCTGTAGAACCTTTTATGCTGAATGAAATTAGTGATGCAAATAAAGAACAAACTCATAAGTACATTGGCTCAATTTGGAACACAATATTAAAAGGTATAAGTGAAGAGAGGGGTATTTCTACTGAAAAATTAAATAGTTTTGCAGATAGTCTTCTTATAAGAGATGATGAAAGTTCTAAAAAATTAAATCTTGTAGATGATTTATTATATAAAGATCAAATATATGATAAATTAAAAAAACTTTCAGATAATGACGAGCTTGAATTAGTTTCTTTAACAGATTATTTAGCATCAACTAAAAACATAGATGACATTTTAAATCCAAAAGATAACAATATTGCTATTATTTTTGCAGAAGGCGAAATTGTAAACGGTAAAGGTGGAGATGATAAAATTGGATCTGAAACTTTATCAAAAGCAATTAGAGATGCAAGAGAGGATGAAAGTGTAAAAGCAATTGTTTTTAGAATTAATTCACCAGGAGGTAGTGCTTTAGCATCTGAAGTAATTTGGAGAGAAACAGTTCTTGCTAAAAAAGCAAAACCTTTTTATGTTTCAATGGGAAATGTTGCTGCTTCAGGTGGATATTATATTGCATGTATGGCAGATACAATTGTTGCAGAACCAAATACCATTACAGGCTCAATAGGTGTATTTGGATTATTATTTAATGCAAAAGAATTAATGAGAAATATAGGTGTAAATATTAATTCTGTAAATACAAATTCATACTCTGATATGGGAAGCCCTGCAAGAAAAATGACAAATTATGAAAGAGGAGTTATTCAAAATGGTGTTGAAGATATATATTCTGGATTTGTTTCACATGTTGCTGAAGGAAGAGGCATGAAAGTTGCTGCGGTTGATAGTATTGGACAAGGAAGAGTGTGGAGTGGTGAAGATGCAAAACAAATTGGATTGGTTGATGTTTTAGGAGGACTTGAAACAACAATTAATTTTGCGGTAAAAAAAGCGGGATTAAAAGATTATGGAATAAAAACATATCCTGAAAAAGATAAAATGACAATGATTATTGAAGGAATGATTTCTCAAACTAAAGCTTCTATTATTGAAGAAGAGCTTGGGAGTTCATACATTTATTACAAAAGATTAAAAGATGTTCAAAATATTCAAGGAATTCAAACAAGGATGCCTTATTTTGTAGATATTAAATAATGAAACATACATGAAAATATTAAAAGTCATATTTCTATATCCTATTTCGTTAATATACGGCTTTGTAATTAATATTAGAAATACAATGTTTGACTTAAATATTTTTAAATCAAAAAGTTTTGATATTCCTGTTATCTCCATCGGCAATTTAACCGTTGGAGGTACCGGAAAAACTCCAACAACTGAATTTCTTATAAGAAGTTTAAAAGGCAATTATAAAATTGCAATATTAAGTAGAGGTTATAAAAGAAAAACTAAGGGGTTTATTCTTTCAGATAATAATTCTACTGTTGAGGATATTGGTGATGAGTCTTTCCAAATAAAACAAAAGTTCCCAAATATTATTGTTGCTGTTGATGAGAAGAGGGTTAACGGTATCATTCAACTTCAAAAATTAGAAAAAGACATAGATATAATAATTCTAGATGATGCATTCCAACACAGAAAAGTTACCCCAGGCTACTCTATTCTTTTACTTGATTACACACAACCTTTTTTAGAAGATGCTTTTTTACCTTATGGACGGTTAAGAGATAGCATAAAAGAAAAATATAGAGCCAATACCATTCTAGTAACAAAAGCAACGAAAGATGTAAAGCCTATTGAAATGCGGATTATGGCTACAAATCTTGAATTAAAGCCTTATCAAACACTGTATTTTTCGACAATAGATTATGGTAATTTAAAATCTGTATATTCTAAGGAAAAATATTTAGAACTTGATAGTATTAAAGAAAATAATTTGACAGTAGTATTAGTCTCCGGAATTGGAAACTATGCTCCAATGTTATCTTATTGCAAAGGCCTTTCAAATGAAGTTATTCATATAAAATTTCCAGATCATCATGAATATACAAAAAAAGATATATTGAATATTACTAATAAATTTAAAAATATAGAGTCGTTAAACAAAATTATTGTTACTACAGAGAAAGATGCTGTAAAAATAAAGGATGTGATTTGTGAAAATGAAAATGTAAGAAATAATTTCTTTTATTGCCCTATTGAGATGTTAATATTGAATAATGAGAATGACGATTTCACAAAGCAGATTTCAGATTATATAAAAAAAGATAAGGAGCAACATCGTTTTTTAGTATCTAAAAGACAATATTAAAAACCCTTAATAAATTTTATTGAGGGTTTTTAATATTTTAGTAAAATTATATTATTAACATTGCATCACCATAAGTACCAAACTTATAACCTTCTTTTATTGCTTTTTGGTACGCTTTCATAGTTTGTTTGTAACCACCAAAAGCACATGCAGACATTAATGGAATAGATCTTGGAAGATGAAAGTTTGTGATCATTGCATCCGGCATTAAAAAATCATGGGGAGGGAAGATGAATTTATTAGTCCAACCTGAATATGGTTTTAAAATACCAGTTACAGTTGCAGCACTTTCTAAAGTCCTAACAACAGTAGTTCCTACAGCACATATTTTTTTCTTTTTTGCCTTTGTTTCATTAACAATTCTTACAGCTTCATCTGAAACATCAATTTGTTCATTATCCATTTTGTGTTTAGTTAAATCTTCAACATTAATTGTTCTGAAGTTTCCTAAACCAACATGTAAAGTAATTGGGACAGTGTTTATTCCTTTTATTTCGAATTTTTTTAATAAAATTTTGCTGAAATGAAGCCCTGCAGTTGGTGCAGCAACAGCACCTTCGTGTTCTGCAAAAATAGTTTGATATCTTTTTTCGTCTGAAGGTTCAGCCTTTCTACCAACAAAACTAGGAAGAGGAGTCTCTCCAAGTTCAGTTAATGTTTGTTTAAACTCTTCATGTTCTCCATCAAAAAGAAATCTTAAAGTTCTTCCTCTGGATGTTGTATTGTCAATAACTTCTGCAACAAGTGTTTCAGCATCTCCAAAATACAACTTATTCCCAATTCTAATTTTTCTTGCAGGACTAACTAAAACATCCCACAAACGCTGCTTTCTATTTAATTCTCGTAATAAAAACACTTCAATATTTGCACCAGTTTTTTCTTTTATCCCTTTTAGCATTGCAGGAAAAACTTTTGTGTTATTGAAAACAAATAAATCATCTTCACCAAAATAATTTATAACATCTTTAAAAACTTTATGTTCAATTTTTCCACTATCTTTATGTATTACCATAAGCCGAGATTCGTCTCTATTCTCAGAAGGATATTGTGAAATTAACTCTTTTGGTAAGTCATATTCGAATTGTGATAATTTCATAGGATATATTTTTTTAAGGAAATAACTTGCGAATTTACAACATTTTTTGAAATTCTTCAACTGTTATTGCATCTTTAATTGAAAAATTCCCAATTTTTGTTCTTTTTAAGTTTGTTAGGTAGCCACCATTGTTTAGGACTTTCCCTATATCTCTGGCAATTGCACGTATATATGTGCCTTTGCTACATTTTATTCGTAATTCAACAAAAGGTATTGAAATATTTAAAATTTCAATTTCATAAATCTCAATATCTACAGGGGCAAGTTCAACTTTCTCTCCTTTTCTTGCACTTTCATAAGCTCTTTTTCCATTTATCCATTTTGCAGAAAAAGAAGAAGGTATTTGTTTTTGCTTTCCTATAAAACTTTTTACAACATTCCTTATTTTTTCTTCAGTAATATTTTCTGTTGAAAAAATTTCATCTTCTTCTGTTTCTAAATCAAAAGATGGTGTTGTTGCGCCTAATTTAATTGTCGTAATATATTCTTTTGGTGCATCTTGATGTATTTGAAGTTCTTTAGTTTTTTTTCCTGTTCCAATTATTAATAAACCAGTTGCTAAAGGATCTAAAGTTCCTGCATGCCCAACTTTTATTTTCTTAATATTAAAATGATACTTTATTGAGCCTCTTATTTTATTAACAACATCAAAAGAAGTCCACTCTTTATCTTTATTGATTAATATAAACTTTCCTGCTTGAAAATCAGACAATTCTGTTGACATAAAAAGGTTTGTTAAATTTTACATAAAAAATATTGAGTAGGTAATAGCAAATAATCCTATTGTTGCACAGTAAATTGCAAAATAACTTAATTTGCTTCGTTTTACAAGAGCAATCATCCATGTACATGCTAAAAGACCGGAAATAAATGCAGCAAAAAAACCAATACTGTATGAACTTATTTGTGCATTTTCAATTTGTATGTTACTACTTAAAACATCTTTTGCTACTTTTCCTAAAATAAGAGGAACTACCATTAAAAATGAAAACTTTGCAGCTCGTGTTCTATCAACTCCTAATAAAACTGAAGTTGAAATTGTTGCACCAGAACGAGATATGCCAGGAAGCATTGCAATTGCTTGTGATATTCCAATTATTAAGGAACTTTTATATGATACTTCTTTTTTAGTATTTTTTGCTTTATCTGCTAAAAGCAAAAGTAAAGCAGTTATTAATAACATAAAACCAACAAAGATTATATTTCCTGAGAACATAGACTCTAACTCTTCTTCAAACAAAACACCTATTATTGCTGCCGGAATCATTGAAATAATAATTTTTAAAGAAAATCTGAATTCCTCATTATTTTTAAATTGAAATAAACCTTTTATTATTTCAAGTAATTCTTTTCTAAAAATTACAATTGTACTTAATGCCGTAGCTAAGTGAAGAATAACTGTGTATGTTAAACTTTCTTTTGGTAGAGAATTGTCTCCAAAAAGAACTTTTACAATTTCTAAATGTCCACTGCTACTAACAGGCAAAAATTCTGTTAAGCCCTGAATAAGACCTAAGATTAGAGCTTCTAACCAATCCATTGAGATTATTTAAATTAATTATTGAAGTAAAAGAGTGTTATTTTTTTTGGTCTTCTTTTGGTTTTTTCATTATTGCATAAATTTCAAAAATGAAACCAAAAAGAATAATAATTGGTGCAAGTGTAATTCTTCTAAAACTAAAAAGTTCGTCAGCATTGAATACATTTGGATCATCTGTTCCACCTCCAGACATTAATAAAAAGCCTAAAATTATAATACCAAAGCCAATTGCAAGAAGAAAGAAGTTTTGTTTACCTAATGCAAAACCTGTATTTTCAGTAGTATCTGCCATAATTATATTTTCTTTTTTTGCAAAAGTACAAAATATTTCTTTATGAAATTATGTATAAGATGTTTTTATCTTTTTTAGAGCTTATTTTTGCCTACACTTCTTTAATAATTAGAACACTTGCATAGGCAGAAATTCCATCTTCGGTTCCTGTAAAACCCAGTTGTTCAGTTGTTGTAGCTTTTACAGAAACATCTTCAAGAGGAATTTGCATTGTTTCTGCTAGAACTTCTTTCATTTTAGGAATGTAATCTTTTATTTTTGGCTTTTGAAGAACAATTGTGCTATCAATATTACTTATTTCATAACCTTTTTCTGAAATTAATTTAATTACATCTTTTAAAAGAAGTTTGCTGTCAATTCCTTTATATTTTGATGAAGTATCTGGGAAATGAAAACCAATATCTCTTAAATTTGCTGCACCAAGTAATGCATCACAAATTGCATGAATAAGAACATCGCCATCTGAATGTCCCAAACTTCCTTTATAATGTGGAATTTCAATACCACCTAAAGTTAAAGTTTTGCCTTCAACTAATTTGTGTACATCGTATCCTATTCCTGTTCTTATTTTCATAAATAAACGATTATTGCAAGAAATCCTATGAGAGCTAAATTATTAATATGAAAGAATAATAACAAAAAACTTTGCCAAAGGTTAATAACTTTGGCAAAGTTTATTTAGAATATATTATAAACTTAATTTTTTCAATATTTCCTTAGGAACAGCATTTTTATTAACCATAATATCAGTTGTTTGTAATTTCACAAATGCAACTGATGCATAAAAATATCCTTTATATTTTGAGTTTACTCCCCAAGAATTTTTAACTATATAATATTTTGTTCCTTTTTGGTCGTGTGCAATTCCCACAATGTGCATTCCATGGTCATCAGTAGTTTCTTGGCTATCAAATTTTGCCTGACGCATTTCTTGCGAAATTACTTTTTCTTGTGTTGGTCCTTCTTCATTATAAATTTGTTTTTCTCTTTCTCGTTTTGTCATTTTTTCCCACTTAGCTTGTTCAAGTCCGTTAAGGTTTTCAATGTCTGTTTCAGGAATTACAGCAACTCCTTTGCTATATCTAAAACCTTTATGGCTTACGTCGGCACCCCAAGCAACGGTATATCCTTTTTTTAATGAATTGTCAATAACTTCTTCAAATTCATTTAAAGGAAGATTATAAACTTTGTCTGACAACCAATTATCTGCAACTTCTAAAATAAATTGAGAGTAAAAAGGATGGTGAGAAAAAGATGACATTTCAATATAGTCATCAAAATTTAAACCTAACCACTTTGCAAAACTTTTAGGAGTATATTCAACACCTTTATAATTAAATTTTTCTGGAAGTTTCCCTAAATAAGAATCTACAACAGCATTATATGCAGGAAGCCAAGCAGTAGTTATTTTTTTATTTTTATTTTTAATAATAGATGCAACAAAGTTTTTTAAAACTTCATCCATTTCACCATGTACATGTTTTTCTGTTCCATAATTTAAGCCTTTGTATGCTTCTTCTGGCACTAAACCATAATTTTTCAAAACATAAGTGTCGTCATGAAATGCTCCGCCACCACCAAAATTAATGTGTCCTTGCATTCTAACATCTAATACGGCCTTGTCTTTATAACAATGATTTACAACAAACATTTCGGATAAATCAATATCTCCTTTTTTCATTCTTAAAAGTTCTGCTTCAAGAAAAGAAAGACCAGAAAAGCTCCAGCAAGTTCCTGAACGGTATTGATTTTTCACACTTGTAACAGGCAACCTAAAGTCTTCTTTAAAAACATATCCTTGTCCTCCGTCATTTGTTTTTTGTGCTTGAGTATTGTTAGATATAAAAAATCCGATTATTAACAATATAGCAATTTTTGAAAATTTCATTTAATTTATTTTTTTAGTTATTATTTAGTTTATTTTCCGAACATATTACCAAAGTCTGGCAACATATTGTCTGCCATACTTCCTGTTTCTTTTTCTGCAACTTTTTCTGCTTGTTCAAGAGCTTTGTTTGTTGCAACAACTATTAAGTCTTCAATTGCTTCTTTGTCTGTTGCAATTTTATCATTTATTTCAACACTAATTATTTTTTTGTTACCAGTAACTTTAACTTTTACAAGACCATTTTCTGCAATTCCTTCTAAAATTGTTTCATCAAGCTTTTTTTTAATTTCATAAGCTTGGTCTTTCATTTGTTCCATTAAGTTGTCAAACATAATCTTTTTATTTTATAAATTTATCTAATACAGAAAGAAGGACTTTTTGCCTAATTGGTTTTTCAAGATATTCATCACATCCAATTTCAAATCCTTTTGCACGTTCATCTGGCATTGCAAAAGCCGTTTGAATTATAATTGGAATTTTATTATTAAAATCTTTTATTTTTTTTGTTGCGTCATAACCACTCATCCTTGGCATTTTTATATCCATAAGAATAGCATCAAATTTTTTGTTTCCCTTTATAACCTTATCTACAGCCTCTTGTCCATTCTGAACCCATTCAATAGTTACGTCTGTTGCACGAAGAGCTTCTTCAAGATAAAGATAATTCATCATTTCATCTTCTGCAATTAGAAGCCTTTTATCAGACCAATTATATTTAGTGTTTTCTTCTTTTTTCATGTGTTTTATTTTATTATTCTTCTTGCTCCTAATATCCTTTCTTGATAGTATTTTATCTTGAAATCAGAAATTACAATTCCTCTTGACGATGAAGCATGAATAAATTTTATTACCCCTTTATTGTTTGAAACTACTATAGCTAAATGTCCTGTTACTCTTTTATGTTTATTACTTCCTGTAAATAATAAAATATCTCCAGGTTTTGTATTTTTAACACTTATTTTTGTTCCAGTTTTTGCATATTCTCTTGAAATTCTAGGTACAGAATATCCGAATTTTGTATAAACGTATTGTGTAAACCCAGAACAGTCGAAACCTTTTGGCGTATTTCCTCCGTACTCATATTTTACCCCTAATTGTTTTTTTGCGTAATTAACAATTCTGTCTCTTTGTATAGCTTCTTTTGAATCTTTACTATTGTTTGTGTGTATATTTTTTGACTTAGAATTGCTACAACTTGCAAATATTCCAATAGATAAAATAATAAGGACTATATATTTAAATGATTTATACAACATTTTCCCTTTGATTTTATGTGTTGATTAACGACGTGAAAGTAATGCTAATAATCTTAAAATTTCAACGTAAAGCCAAACTAAGGTTATCATCATACCAAAAGCAGCAAACCACTCAATATATTTAGGCTGACCTCTTTGAATATTTTTTTCAATCATGTCAAAATCCAAAATTAAATTCATTGCAGCAATAACAACAATTACTAATGAAATTCCGATTCCAACAATTCCAAGGTTAAATAACGAAACACCTCCACCAAAAAAACTTGTAATAAAATTTAGGACATAAAAAAACATAACCCCTCCAGTTGCAATTATTATCCCTTTTTTTAATTTTGCAGTAGCTGTTATTAGTCCTGTTTTATATAAAAGCATCATTATTAAGAATATAGAAAGTGTTAGCCCAATAGCTTGCATAACAATTCCGGAATAAAAGTTTGAATACATTGCAGAGATTGCTCCTATAAATATACCTTCAACAAGTGCATAAATTGGAGCCAAAATTGGAGATTTTTCTGGTTTTAATATCGTGAAAATTGCAATAGCTAAACCTCCTATCGCACCTCCAACAATAAGTAATCTTGGATTTATTGCTCCTGACACTGCATAAGTCCATGAAAAATAAGCTGTAATAAGTAAAAGTCCAAATAAAATTAAAGTTTTATTTATAGTCCCATTTAATGTCATAGCCTCAGTATTAGCCATATCAAAAACAGATGTGTTTTCAAACCTTTTTTTTGTTAAAACAGGGTTTGATGATTTTCCAAATCTCATATTCTTTTACATTTATAAGTTTAAAATAAAGATGATAATCTACAAAAATAAATAAATCTACTTATTAATGAAAGAAAGGATGCTTAATTTATTAACATTTATTTTGTAGATTTGCAATTCTAAAAAAAGAAGCATGAGTAAAAATATGATATTAGATAAATTAGAGGGTGTTTTAGATAGGTTCAATCAAGTTGAACTTGAACTAACAAACCCAGAAATTGTATCTAATCAAGAAAAATATGTTAAGTTAAACAAAGAGTATAAAAACTTAACTCCATTAATTGAAGCATTTAAGTCTTATAAAAATATTATCGATAATATTATTTCTTCCAAAGAAATATTATCAGAAGAAAGCGATGCTGAAATGAGGCAAATGGCTAAAGATGAGATTGATACTTTAATCACTCAACGTGATGTTTTAGAGGAAGAGATTAAACTTTTATTACTTCCTAAAGATCCGGAAGATGACAAAAATGCGATTTTAGAAATTAGAGCAGGGACTGGTGGTGATGAAGCAAGCATTTTTGCTGGTGATTTATTTCGAATGTACACAAAGTTCTGTGAAAACAAAGGTTGGAAGATTGATATTAATAGAATAACTGAAGGAACTCAAGGCGGATACAAAGAAATTGTTTTAGAGGTTTCTGGAAATGGAGTTTATGGAATTTTAAAATACGAATCTGGTGTGCATCGTGTTCAACGTGTTCCAGATACTGAAACACAAGGACGTGTTCATACTTCTGCAGCATCCGTTGCTGTATTGCCTGAAGCTGAAGATATTGATGTTGTTATAAATGATGCTGATGTTAGAAAAGACACTTATTGTTCATCTGGACCTGGAGGGCAATCTGTAAATACAACTTACTCTGCAATTCGATTAACACATATTCCAACAGGTTTAGTTGTAACTTGCCAAGATGAAAAATCGCAAATTAAGAATTTGAAAAAAGCAATGAAGGAACTTAAAACTAGACTTTACAATTTGGAACATCAAAAGTATTTAGATAAAATTTCTTCAAAACGTAAAACAATGGTTTCATCGGGTGACCGTTCTGCAAAAATCAGAACCTATAATTACCCACAAGGAAGAGTTACAGACCACAGAATTAAGTTAACATTATATAATCTTCAAAATATTATTGATGGTGATATTGATGAAATAATTGACAAACTACAAATTGCTGAAAATTCTGAAAAGCTTAAAGATAGCGGAATGACAGACTAATTTATTCAATTATTAAATAAACCTCCCAAATGAAAATTATTTTTATTTGGGAAGTTTTATTTTTAAAATACCACTTTTCTCAAATTCTATATCAATCTTGTATTTGAATTTTTTATAAACCTTTTTAGGAATTCCTAAATCTGCAACATAAATTTCAGCATTCAGTTTATCGGAATAAAGAACTTTTTTTGTGATGCAAGTGTTAAAATATAGTCTGAATTTATAAACTCTGAAGTGATATCATCATTTTCAGATAAACCTGTAGGAACATCCAAGGATATTTTCTTACAAACTAATTTATTTTTTTTAGAAATTGCTTTTGCATAAACATCTTATAGAGGAAAGCGTTGAGAAAATCCAAGATAAGCATCAATAAAAATATCTGGATTTGAGATGTTTTCTTGTTTTATAATAGGTATTACAGGAAAGTTTCGTCTGATTGTGTTTTTTTTTGCAAAATATCAGTATATCCAAGGATAATAATTGGAGCAAATATTATTAACACCCACAAAACATGTAGTGAGAAATGAGATAGTCTAACAACAGTAGTTGTATTAGAATTGAAAAAATGATAAAGATTTTTGGATTAATATATACACATGTTAAATATCAATTACAAATTTTTCAATATTTCTTCAATAATTGCTCTGTTTTTATAATCAGGATCAAAATGAACATACTTTATTTTCCCATCAGTTCCAATAATGTAAGTTGCTGGCATAGGAGGTGTTTGGCTGTCATCCGATTGTATATTTTTTAGGTTTGCATTTAAAACTGTATTGTATAATAATGTTGTTTTCTTTTTGGGTATAAAATCAACGTGGTAAGCTCTCATAATTGAATAGTTCTCATCATAAATTACAGGAAAAGTAATATTTGTTTTTACTAATGTTTTATCAATATTTTCTTGTTTTTCAGGAGTAACTGCAATAATTTGAGCACCTTTTGCCCTTACAGCCTCTAAACCATCTTGCAGTTTTGCTAAATGTTTGTTGCAAATTGGACACCACTGTCCTCTGTAGAAAATTATTACAACAGGCCCTTTTTTTAATATTTTTTTTAGTTTTATTTTATTCCCATTATGGTCAATAGTTTTAAAACTTGTAGCAATCATTCCCTTTTTTAAAGTTGTTATAAACCTATTATCTTTTTCTTTTAAATTTGATGTTTTTTTTATTGTCGTATCTTTACTATTATTAATTTCATCAGTTGTAATTTCTTCTTTTTTTAAATTGGGAAATTAATTCTTGGCGTGTTGCTGTCCCACTTCTTTCAAATAACTTTTTATTATTTTTATAAAAAACCAGATACGGAACTCCCATTAGTTTCAGTTCTTTTATTAATTTTTTGCTGACATCAGAATTAACTTTTACAATTTTTATTTTTCCGTGATATTCTGTCTTTAAACTATCCATCATTGGCATCATTTTTCTACAAGGACCACACCAAGGAGCATAAAAGTCAAAAAATATAGGTTTCCCTGAAGCAATAAGCTTCTTAAACCCATCGACATTCATTGCATTTTCTTTAATTAACATGGACTTATCTCCCTCAACAACAGGTAATTCCTTTAAGTTCCATTCCATTATCCCATGTTCAAGATTAAAAATATTTGTGTATCCATTTTTTGCGAGAATTTCTCCTGCTTTTTTACTTCTATAACCAGTATTGCAGTACAAATATATAGGCTGATCTTTTGGGAGAAGTAATAATTTCTTCTTAAAATCGAGAGCATAATAATTTAATTGCCCTGCATTTTTAATGTGTTCTGCACTGTATTCTGATTTTGTTCTAACATCCAAGAATGTTCCCTTGTTGTCTTTAATAAGTTTTTTAAACTCAGCCGAATTTACTTGTATTACACCGTTTTTCAATTTTGGAGTTTGAGCATTTGCAACATAAAAAAGGAAAGTAATTAATATCAAGCTTATTATTTTATTCATAAGATTTATTTTTGTTTTATACCTAATATGTCGCTATAAAATAAAAACCTGACAAATTTTATTATATTTTTTTATTTATCTGATGACTCGAAATCATCAGATAAATAAAAAAATATACCTAGGAAACTAAAATTATAAAACATCACTTTTAATGACTATCAATTTTTCTCGTGTCATTTCATGAATTGTATAGGGTATTCCGCCCATTCCAATTCCAGAATTATCTCTTCCGCCAAAAGGCATCCAATCTACACGGAAAGCTGTATGGTCATTAACCATTACGGCTGTTGCATTAAGTTTTTTTACTGTATCTAAAGCAATATCTATATTTTTTGTAAAAACAGATGCTTGAAAGTGAAGGTCTAAATTATTTGCAATTTCAATTGCTTTTTCTCTGTTGGAATAAGAATAAATGCAAACAACTGGACCAAATATTTCAAATTCAGAAACTTTTGCATTTGCAGGGGGATTTAAAAGAACAGTTGGTTCATAACAAGTGTCTGAAATCCGTTTGCCACCTGTTAATAGTTCTGCACCGCCTTCTACTGCTTCATTTACCCATTCTACAACTCTGTCAACTTCATGAGGAGAAATTAAAGGACCAACTTCAGTTTTTTCATCCATTTGATTACCGACTATAAGTTTGCTAGTTTTTTTTGCAAATTCTGATGAGAATTTATCAACAATGCTTTCATGAACAAAAACACGTTGAACGGAAACACAAACTTGCCCTGCATGATAAAACCCGCCTTTTAAAAGAGAAGGTAACATTTCTGTAAAATCTGCATCTTTTTCAACAATTACAGGAGCAGAACCTCCGTGTTCCAATGCACAACGTGTTCCTGGTGAAAGTTTTGAACGCAAATACCAACCTATTTTTGATGAACCAATAAATGAGAAATAATTTACTCTTTGGTCTGTGACTAAA
>Ga0209633_10002406_pt1 | contig 18074 bp, 13 predicted proteins | sample Cruoilmetagenom1_FD_187290 | JGI IMG/M metagenome (GOLD analysis project Ga0209633, IMG submission 187290) | Oil polluted marine microbial communities from Coal Oil Point, Santa Barbara, California, USA - Sample 1 (SPAdes) (version 2) | ecosystem: Environmental > Aquatic > Marine > Oil seeps ... | reverse complement strand
TTTTTTACTCTTGATGAGCCTATATCTAGAATCAGGTTGTTATAGCCAATATGCGCCATTAATGCGCTAATTGAAGCTGCGCTTGGCTCTTTTAGTTGATTTTTAGTAGGCCCAAAACCCCATAGATTAACTAAAGGCCCAATCGTCGTATCAAATGCCCCGCTGCTCGTTCTGCTAACTTCATCTGCTAGCTGAAGTACAGCCATCAGCTCAGCACTAACAGGTATCCAAGCACTATTTATATTTTGGTTAATCTTTGAAAGTTCTGAGTCAGCCAAATAGGTCGACATCGAGCCATTGATCTTATTCAGCAGTTCTTTAATTCCCTGCTCGAGCCTCTTTTCTTTAGCTTTACCATTAATCACCTTAACGCTAAAGCTCGTACCCATCGTGAGACCTTGAATTACCGTCTCCTGCCTATCCCCTTGACTTGTACAATTCGTTACTAAAAAACTAAAAACGCATAGCAGAAGAACTGCTATGCGTCTGTTAGTTACAACCTGATTATTAACGAAATTACCCGCCAAAATCATCCAGCAAGATATTCTCAGGCTCAACACCAAGATCTTCCAACATCTTAATAACCGCTGCATTCATCATTGGAGGCCCACACATGTAGAACTCGCAATCTTCTGGAGATGGGTGGTTTTCCAAATATTCATGTAGCAATACTTCATGGATAAAGCCGGTGTAACCTTCCCAATTATCTTCTGGCATTGGATCTGAAAGAGCGCAGTGCCATTGAAAGTTCTCATTCTCTTCCACCAGTTTGTCGAACTCTTCAGCGTAAAACATTTCACGCTTACTCCGAGCACCGTACCAAAAAGACATCTTACGTTTACTATTCAATCGACCCAGTTGATCGAAGATATGTGAACGCATTGGAGCCATACCTGCACCACCGCCAATGAAAACCATCTCGTTATCAGTTTCTTTAGCGAAAAATTCACCATATGGCCCTGATATTGTTACCTTATCACCCGGTTTAAGGTTAAAGATAAATGATGACATCTGGCCTGGTGGAACATCTTCTGGAGCACGTGGCGGAGGTGAAGCAATCCGCACGTTCAACATAATAATCCCCTTCTCCATTGGGTAGTTAGCCATTGAGTAAGCCCGTTCAACAGGCTCGTTCACAATTGACTCGTAGCGCCACAAGTTAAATTGATCCCAATCTGGGCGATACTCTTCTTCAACATCAAAATCAGAATATTTAACATGATGCGCTGGCGCTTCAATTTGAATATAGCCACCCGCACGGAAATCAACATTCTCACCTTCAGGTAACTCCAACACTAACTCTTTAATGAAGGTTGCCCTATTAAAGTTAGAGCGAACAGTACATTCCCATTTTTGGACACCAAAGACGCTCTCTTCAACTTCGATCTTCATATCCTGCTTAACACCAACTTGGCAAGCAAGACGTTCTCCTTCCGCGGCTTCACGTTTAGTAATGTGCGACATTTCAGTTGGAAGAATATCTCCTCCACCCTCAAAGACCTTCACTTTACACTGACCGCATGTTCCACCACCGCCACATGCTGAAGCAACAAACAGCTGATTATCACCAAGCGCATTCAGTAGTTTAGAACCTACTGGGGTGTGAATAACTTTTTCATCATTGATAGTGATCGCTACGTTTCCAGAAGGAACTAACTGGGATTTCGCACCCAATATAATGAAGACCAGCGCAATAATAATGCCTGTAAAAAAGGCAACACCTAAGGTTATTTCTAACATGCAGACACCTTATAATTGAATTCCAGAAAAGCCCATAAAGGCCATTGCCATCAAACCGGCTGTAATGAACGTAATTCCTAACCCTTCAAGGCCATCTGGAACATCGCTGTATTTTAGTTTTTCACGAACACCAGCCATTAAAGTAATAGCAAGAGCCCAACCAAAACCACTACCGACACCGTAAGTGACACTCTCAGCAAAATCATAGTCACGTTCGACCATGAAAAGGCTTCCGCCCATAATTGCGCAGTTTACTGTAATCAGTGGCAAGAAAATCCCAAGAGCATCATATAAAGCAGGAAAATACTTATCTAATGTCATCTCAAGAATTTGAACCATCGCTGCAATCACACCGATGTAACTGATCAAACCAAGAAAGCTTAAATCAACTTCTGGATATCCAGCCCATGCAAGAGCACCACCTTTTAATAGGTAGGTATAGATCAGGTTATTTGCAGGTACTGTTAGAACCTGAACGACCATCACCGATATTCCAAGACCAAGCGCGGTCTCTACCTTTTTTGAAACGGCCAGAAACGTACACATCCCCAAAAAGAAGGACAATGCCAAGTTTTCAATGAAGACCGCCTTAACAAACAGACTTATATAATGTTCCATTAGTGAGCCTCAGATTCCTGTAAACGTTCAATTTTGAAGTCACGCGCTTCATTCTGCTCCTTCTTCCAAGCACGAACACCCCAAATGAGCAGACCAATAATAAAGAAGGCGCTTGGTGGCAGTAACAAAAGGCCATTAGGCACGTACCAGCCGCCATCACTCACTTTTTCTAGAATTTGAACACCTAACAGTGAGCCGGAGCCAAACAGTTCTCTGATCACACCAACAGCTATAAGGATAATGCTATAACCAAGACCATTACCGATACCATCCATAAAACTGGCTCCCGGTGGATTTTTCATGGCAAATGCTTCTGCACGCCCCATCACGATGCAGTTTGTGATAATCAAACCAACGAAAACAGATAACTGCTTACTGACATCGTAAGCAAATGCTTTTAGTAGCTGATCCACCACGATTACCAATGACGCAATAATCGTCATCTGCACAATAATACGGATGCTTCCCGGAATATGATTCCGGATCATACTAATCCCTACATTTGAGAAAGCAGTTACAGATGTTAGCGCCAGACACATAATCAGCGCTGTTGCTAAATTAGATGTGACAGCAAGAGCCGAACAGATCCCAAGAACTTGTAGCGTTATGGGGTTATTGTCGACTAACGGATCAACAAGTACTTTTGTATTGTCACTCATTTAATCAACTCCTATCTTTCTTAATTTTTTCAAGATATGGTGCAAAACCTTCTTTGCCCAACCAATACTGAATCAAATTGGTAACACCAACACTGGTCAATGTTGCTCCAGCTAAGCCATCAACTTTATACTCCGCATTTGGAGTTGCTTCTGTCACACTACCTTTGATTAGGCCTAAAACTGCTTCGCCTTCAGTGCTGTAGACTTTTTTGCCTTTCCATAGATTACGCCATTTTGGGTTGACAACCTCACCACCCAATCCAGGCGTTTCACCTTGGTCATAAAAATTGATGCCAGCAACTGTGGTTCCATCACTCTCTAAAGCGAGAAAACCATACATAGTCGACCACAAACCATATCCATGCACGGGAAGAATAATAAGTTTTAGCTCATCATTTTCTTTAACTAGGTATACAGGTGCTTTTGTCGCCTTACGCCTGATTCCAGCAGTATCCAGCTCAGCTGGGATCACAACGCTTTCTGCAGGATCCTTAGACGCTTTACGTTGATCGAAACTCTCGGGATTTTCTGTATCGACATACTCACCGCTTTCAAGCTCGATAAGTTTTGTTTCGATTTTACTCCCGAAGACCACTTCGATAGAGGTGCCTTCATCGTAAAGTTCTGCCACTTGAAGAATGTTTTTCTTCATATCCAGCTCTTTATTCTTAAGCTGTAGCGGTCTTAAACCAACCGCTGCAGCCGACACAAGAATCGAGCAAAAAAGACATAACGAAGCAGCAACAACAATTGTTTTAGAAAAGCTGTCATTTGACCAGCCACTTTTTGCTTCTTGCCCATTTTCATTAACTTCAGACATTGCGCGCTAGCCTCCTCTTGATATTTGCTTGGATTACAAAATAATCAACTAATGGTGCAAACATGTTGGCAAAAAGAATTGAGAGCATCATTCCCTCTGGAAAAGCAGGATTAACGACACGAATCAACACCACCATTACACCAATCAGTGCACCATAGATCCAACGGCCCCTGTTAGTCATCGCAGCACTAACAGGATCTGTAGCCATAAAGACCATCCCGAACGCAAATCCACCTAGCGTTAGGTGCCAGTACCAAGGCAATGCAAACATTGGGTTTGTATCACTGCCAATACCATTCAATAGTAACGAAGTAACAACCATCCCTAAAAATACACCACCGATTACTCGCCAAGAGGCAATTTTTGTGTATAGCAAGAAAGCCATCCCAAGCAGACAGGCAAATGTTGAAACCTCTCCCATTGACCCAGCCATATTGCCGAAAAAGGTATTCATCCAAGTCAAGCCTGATTCAGTGATTGCCTGCACACCACCGGCAGCAGCCAAACCAAGGGCGGTTGCTCCACTAAAACCATCGACAGCAACCCAGACAGCATCGCCAGACATTTGCGCTGGATAGGCAAAGAACAAAAATGCACGACCAACTAAAGCTGGGTTAAGGAAGTTTTTACCTGTACCACCAAAAACTTCTTTACCTAAAACCACACCAAAGCTGATACCCAGAGCTACCTGCCATAGAGGCGCAGTAGGTGGCAAAATAAGCGAATAGAGCATCGAAGTTACAAGGAAACCTTCATTAACATCATGCTTTCGCACAGAGGCAAATAAAACTTCCCAAAAACCACCGGCAGCCAGTGTGACTATATAAATAGGCAAGAAATAGAGCAGACCATGTAGAAGGCAGGCAATTATGTTACCAGGGGCAAAACCAACACCGATCGCTGCTAAAAGATCCCCTCTCCAGCCTTCAGGCTGAGCCAACCCCATCGCCTCTACAGCCATGTTAGCTTGATGCCCAGTATTGTAGAGAGCCATGATGATGCATGGAATTGTTGCCAACACCACAAAAGTCATCATTCGTTTCAGATCAATCCCATCACGAACATGAGGGCCGTTGTTTCCCGTTACACTTGAAGGCGTATAAAGCAGCGTATCAACCATCTCATAGACAGAGTAATACTTCTCCCATTTGCCGCCTGAAGTGAAGTGAGGATGGACTTTATCCAGATAGCGTCTTAAACCTGACATCAGCCTTCCTTCTCAATAGTAGTTAAATTACTTCTTAAAACAGGGCCAAAATCATGCTTGCCCTGATCCATAAATGAACAGAGACCAAGATCCTCTTCGTCCAGTTCCAAACAACCCAACAATTGAGCACTGTCTGTATCATTAATCAACAAAGCTCTAAGTAACTGCGCAGGTAAAATATCCATTGGCATCACTCTTTCGAAGTGACCAATAGGGACTAATGCTCTCGCACTACCATTTGTGGTTGTTGTAAAGTCGAACATTTTCTTTCTGTTCGTGCTTGTCGTGTAAACATTCAAGAAAGAATATTTCTTTGAACCAGCGACAATCCAGCCAAAAAGTTCACGTTCGCGCCCCTCTTTCAAGACTGACAACTGCACATGATAGCGGCCTAAATAGGCAGACCAATGTGCCGCCTTGCGCCCAGCCAACACCGAGCCTGAAATGACGCGGTAATCGACATCCTTAAGCTGCCCCTCAACCAAATCATCTGCATTTGCACCTAAACGGGCACGAACAAGTCTTGGCTTCTCTACAGAAGGACCAGCAAGCGAGATAACACGTTCTGGATTCAGTTTTCCGGTCGTAAACAGCGCCCCAATTGCCATTACATCTTGATAGCCAATTGACCAGACAGTTTTGGTTGGGCCAACAGGGTCTAAAAAGTGAATGTGTGTGCCTGATAAGCCTGCCGGGTGAGCGCCTTTGAACTCAGCAACTGTTGCATCACCTGTATCCAGTTTTGACTCAGGCGCCTTGCAAACATATACAGCGCCTTCTGTTAACTGTGACAAAACAGTTAATCCATTTTGGAAATCGCTCTTGCGCTCGCCGATGATAGCTTGAGGGTCTGCAGCTAGTGGATTGGTATCCATAGCATTAACAAAAATAGAGCTAGGCTTCGTTCCCGGAACAGGGACTTTACTGAATGGACGCGTCCGAAACGCCGTCCAAAGTCCAGAAGCAAGCAGATTCTCTTCAGCTTTTTCTGCCCCTAACTTCGACAACTCAGTTTGTGGATATGATGAAAAGCTTTCAGCATCATCACCTTCCAGCTCAATCACAACTGATTGCAAAGCTCTCTTGGCTCCACGAACAATCTCCTTGACGATCCCACTTCCCGGAGAAGTGAAAATAACGCCTGGAGTCTGCTTATCTGAAAAGAGCTCCTGCCCTAACTTAACTCGATCACCTTCCTGAACAGCCATTCTTGGCTTCAATCCTGGATAGTCAGGCCCAAGTAGTGCAACTGTTTTCACCTGCGCACCCTCAGATATAACCTGATCCGGACTTCCGGTAATCGGCAAATCTAAACCTTTTTTAATATTGAATTGCATACGATCGTATCTATTTATTGAAAAAGACAAACCGCTCGAAAGCAAAACCAGTTCGGCATAACCGCTTAATCTAAAACAAAAAATAGCCTAGATTGACAGCCGTTTTAACATGGAATGCTCTCCAAGCCCCTTCTTGAAGACCGTACAATTATAGCCAGAAACCCACTCTTCCGCAAAAAAATAGGCCACCGGTGACACAATTAATTACTCGACCAACTTTTCAAATAAGCGTTTGAATTAAGCCGCTGAATTTGATGCCAAACCACACCAAAAATCAGAAAATAAAGCCACAAATCAAAAATTTGCCGTATAGTAGCCTGCCTTAACAACTATCAATCAAAGTGCTTTTGAAAGGATAAAACGTGAATACAGTAAAAGAAAAGTTTAGCTACGCCATTGGACAGCAGATTGGCCAAGGAATTATGAATGACCGTCTTGATGTTGAACCCGCAACACTTATACAAGGGATAAGTGATGCACTTAACCAAGAGAAATCCAAATTAACTGTTGAAGAGATGCAGCAAGCAATACAGCACTTTCAAGAACAGGCTGCTGGGAGCCGACAAGCAGTTAGCGACAAAAACTCTGAAGCCGGAAAAGCTTTTCTTGAGAAAAACAGCACCCGAGAAGAGGTGACCACTCTAGATAATGGGCTGCAATATCGCATCATCACCCAAGGCGACGGCGAACAGCCAACTAAAACGGATAGCGTTACTGTTCACTATAAAGGCAGCCTAATCAGTGGCCAAGAGTTCGATAGTTCATACAGTCGCGGCACGCCGACTACATTCCCTGTAACTGGCGTTATTGCAGGCTGGCAGGAAATCTTGCAAATAATGCCTCTCGGCTCTAAGTGGGAAGTTTTCATCCCTTCAGAAATGGCTTATGGCGAGCAAGGTGCCGGCAATGCTATCGGCCCGAATGAAGCACTTGTCTTTGAAATGGAATTAATCTCCATTAATTAAAACTGTCAGCAAAAAAAAGGGCAGGTAGCTAAGCTACTTGCCCAAACCTTCCCAGAGGATATTCGTTTTAACGAGTTCTAGGTTACTCCCTCAAATAAAAGCAACCTTGACCTACGTCAATTAAAGAGCAGATAAAATGAATAACAACAAAAACCACCCTGTAGAAATTGAAATTATATTTCACAAAGCAACCGTAGACTCAAACAAGTCACCCATTGTCTTTATTCACGGTGCGTATGTGGCAGCTTGGTGCTGGGATGAGTTCTTTCTAAGCTATTTTGCAGACAATGGCCATGATGTCTATGCCTTCAGTCTTAGAGGCCACGGGGAAAGTGGCGGTTACAACCAAACTGCTTGGACAAGCCTTAATGATTATGTTGACGACCTACATCATGTCATCTCGACGATTGATGGGGACCCTATCATTATCGGCCACTCCATGGGGGGCATGATCCTACAGAAATACCTAGAGAACCATAGTTGTAAAGCGGCTGTTTTAATGGCATCCGTTCCTTGCGAAGGCCTCTTAGCGCCCACACTAACGATGGCTGCTCTACACCCACAGAATTTTTTCTTTTTCCAAGCAACCCATTATCTTGGGCAAAATGCCATTACGCCTATGTTAGGACAAAGAGCGCTTTTCCACCGCGAGATGCACCCTGCCGAGGTTCAAAAATACCTCTCTCGCATGCAATCTGTCTCCCTGCGTGCTCTACATGACATGAGCTGGCTAAGCCTGCCTCGCAAACACAATCCAAACAACATACCGATGCTCGTCCTTGCTGCGGAAAATGACGCACTATTTAGTGTCTCAAGCCAGCGTAAAACAGCTCTCGCCTACAATGCTGAATTTGAATCTTTCCCTGATATGTCTCACGCCATGATGCTTGAGCCGGAATGGCAACGGGTCGCTGACAAAATTATCAGCTGGGCCTGACGGCTAATCGCTAGCTCACCTTCCATCACAAGATGAGTCCAAGCATTATGTGCCACTAAGTTGCTTATCATCCTCATTCAAGACGATTGCATGCAGCTCTTTTAGCACAACAGCCATCTTCTCTAATTCAATCCCTGAACCCGCCTCAATCCGTTGAACTAACTTCTGGTATCGCTCGACAGCCAGCTCGTTCTGCTTACACCAGTCATCTACCAGCTCTTCTACCGAACTCGAATTCACGCCGATCCTAAGAACATCACTCGTTAAAGTGCGGCACTCGGCATGAAAATCATCACGAATTGCGCTTCTTGCTAAAGATTGCCAAAAATTGGCCCTCGGCAACTTACTCACTTTTCCATTCAACCAGCCAAGTCTTAGCTGTTTCCCAAGTTCAAAATAGACAGCAGCAATCTCCTCCAAAGAGCGCTCAGATGACTCTTTTACCGCAATAATATCCAAGCAGACAAACTGGCTTGTTAGTACAGCAGTGCGCTCAGCCAAACTATCCGGCACACCCGCTTCTCTATATTGCTCAACTTTTCCTTTCACAAGAGCCTGTTCACTTTCATGTAATAGGTCGAATATTCGTGGAGAAAGAGCCTCAATACCCGGCGCAAACTCGTCAATAACTTTTTCTGTAGAAAAGGCTTTAGAGCGGTTCCTCTGCAGCCAAAACATACTTCGCTCAATCAGCTTACGGACTTCCATTTTCATCTCTAGCTGAATAGTCTGGCTTACCGAACCATCAAGCAACTCAATTTCACTCCAAATATTCTCAGCCGCGAAAAGCTTACAAGCCAAACGGTAGTTGCGTATCACAGCAGCCACATCGGCACCTGTCTCATCCATCATCCTAAAAGGAAAAGAGATCCCCAAGCGATTGACAAGGTTGTTAACCAGCTGGTTGGCAATGATTCCACGTTTCAACCGATGCTCTCCAAAAGTCTTCCCAAACCTCTTATTTAACGCAACAGGAAAATAGCCCTCTAACTCCGAAAGCAAATAGTTTGTTTCAAGGTATTCCGACTCAAGAAGCCGCTCTTTAAGCGCCATTTTGCTATAGGCGACCAAAACCGATATTTCGGGCCGTAACAGCCCTTTTTTATTCGCCTTTCGCTCTTCCAACTCCTCTTCGTTTGGAAGAAACTCAATATCCCGATTAAGCACACCCTCTTCTTCCAATAGCTCAATTAGCCTACGATGTACTGCCAACATTTCCGGCGCATGCGCTTCAATCATACTAATTGCGCCACTTTGCAAATAGTTATGCCTCAGAACAAGCGAGCCCACCTCATCCGTCATTTTCTCGAGAAGGTTATTACGCTGCTTTTCGGTTAAATCTCCTTGGCAAACAATTTTATTGAGCAGAATTTTGATATTGACTTCATGATCGGAACAATCGACACCGGCAGAGTTATCAACCGAGTCCGTATTGATACGGCCACCTTTAGTGGAAAATTCAATCCTACCCCGCTGAGTGAACCCCAAATTGCCACCCTCACCCACAACTTTACAGTTCAAATCAGAACCATTAATCCTGACTGCATCGTTGGCACGGTCGCCTACATCACTATCTTGCTCTTGCGCAGATTTAACATACGTTCCAATACCACCATTCCAAAGCAGATCAATTGGGGACTTTAGCATCGCCTGAATCAGTTCATTAGGCGCCATTTTCTTTTCGCTCACACCAAGAATGTTTCTGATTTCTGGTGACAATGGAATCGACTTTGCGGCCCGTGGAAAAATCCCACCGCCTTTGGAAATAAGTGATTCTTCATAATCGCTCCAAGAGGAACGAGGCAATTCGAACAGCCGTTTTCGCTCGCTAAAACTGGTTGCTGGGTCGGGATCAGGGTCAAGAAAAATGTGCATATGATTAAATGCCCCAACCAGCTTTATCTGCTCAGAAAGCAGCATTCCATTACCAAAGACATCACCAGACATATCCCCAATACCTATTACAGTAAATGGCTCCTGCTGTATATCACTGCCTAGCTCACGAAAATGGCGTTTAACCGATTCCCACGCTCCCTTGGCAGTTATCCCCATCTGTTTGTGGTCGTAACCCACCGAACCACCCGATGCAAATGCATCACCAAGCCAAAAACCATTTTTAATTGCAATTCCATTAGCAATATCTGAAAAAGTCGCTGTTCCTTTATCGGCCGCCACAACCAAATAAGGATCATCTTCATCATAACAAATCACCTTTTGGGGCTTTATAACCTCTTCGCCAGATAAGTTATCTGTCAGATCAAGTAACCCCTGTATAAACGTGCTATAGCAATCGACAACCTCAGATTGAACCGCCTCTCTATCCATTGAATCAAGCAGCTGTTTTGCGACAAAACCACCTTTAGCACCTGTTGGAACGATCACCGCATTTTTAGACATCTGGGCCTTCATTAACCCCAGAACCTCCGTTCTAAAATCCTCTCGACGATCTGACCATCTCAATCCACCTCGCGCCACCTTCCCTCCACGCAGATGCACCCCCTCAACGCGCGGAGAGTAGACAAAAATCTCATGCTTTGGGCGAGGCTCAGGAAGCTCCACTATTTTCAACGGATCCAGTTTCACAGCAAGATAAGGAAACCCTTTATTATCCTCGCATTCGCAAAAATAATTGGTTCTATCAACCGCCATAATTAATTCAAGATAGCGCCTTAAAATTCGATCTTCATCGAGCGAAGCAACCTGATCAATCGCCCCCTCAATCTCTTTTTGCAGTTTATCTAGCTTTTTCTCTCGGCCCTTTTCTTTAGGATTAAAACGCACCATGAAAAAGCCGACTAAACGCTTGGCAATATCAGGATTGCTGTTTAACGTCTGCTCAATGTAGCCTTGGCTGAAAGCAATTCCTGTTTGGCGCAAATAAAAATAGAATGCACGCAAAACAGCCACCTCTTGCCAATCCATGCCTGCGCCGATAACCAAGCTATTAAAGCCATCATTTTCAATTCGGCCAGACCAGACCTGCTCAAATGCACCTTGGAACAGCGGCTTGATCAGCTCAACATCAATCTCACTATCTGCGGCAGGCTGAAGGCCAAAATCATGTATCCAGAAACTCTCACCGTTACTCTGCTCAATAATCTCATAAGGCCGTTCATCGATAACGCTCACCCCCATATTTTCTAGCATTGGCAGCGTGTTAGATAACGGTGCAGGCTCACCCTTACAGTACAACTTAAACCGCAAGCTATTGCCCTCCATTTCTAAGGGCTGATACAACATCATCTCGATGTCTTTGGAGTCTTCACCCCGCAGACCGCCAATCCGCTCAATATCCAGAATGACATTTCTGGGTGGAAAATCGTCACGATAGGCCGCTGAAAACCCTCGTCCATAGTGGCTATAAAAATAATTTCCCTGCTCTTCACCAAAATAGCTATGCAAAGCGTCAACAACACCATCTTCCCAGCTGTGCAAAACGTCGACAATTTTTTGCTCTATTTCACGAATATCAAAGTCAACATCCATTCCATCTGGGCGATGAATAATAAAATGAACTCTCGCTAGAATAGATTCAGACAGTTGCACATTGAAATCAACCGCATCACCCCTCAAAGCCTCTAGAAATATCTTTTGCAGCTTATGCCGTGTATCTGTCGTATAACGATCGCGCGGAACAAAAACTAAAACAGAGAAAAAATGCCCATAGACGTCATCCCTAACAAATAGTTTTACTCGCTGGCTCACGGCCAACTGCAAAATACCCAAGCCACACTCAAGCAACTCCTCCTCTTTAGCGTGGAAGAGCTCATCCCTTGGTAAGTCTTCAAGCGCGTGCAATAGCGCCTTGCCATTATGCGTATTTTGACCAAACCCAGATTGCTGAATAACCTGGGCAATCTTATTTTTAATCAGGGGAATATGAGAAGGATTACTTTGGTAAGCAGATGAACTGTAAAGCCCTAAAAATCGTCGCTCACCGACAACATTGCCGGCTGAATCAAACTGTTTAATACCAACATAATCCATAATTCCCGCACGATGCACTGTCGAACGAGAAGTTGCTTTGGAGATAAGAATTGGCTGGTTATTACATACTTGGCCACAAGCCCCTTCACTTAAGGGCAAAAACTCACAAGCTGGCACAGGTGCTATCTCATCGCGCAAAACACCTAGGCCGGTTTCTGGAATAATACAAAAACCCATTGCCTCATCTTGGCTCGTTACTTTGTATTCCCGGTACCCCAAAAAAACAAAGTGATCATCAACCAACCAATCAAGAAACTCCATCGCCTCTTTTGCCGACTGCTTACTGATCCCTTTAACTTTCTTTTCTAAGGACTTGCGGGCCAACTTAACCTGCTCGAGGCATGCTCTCCAGTCTTCCGTTGCCGCTCGAACATTATCGAGCACCTCGGTAATTTTTTGTGAAATCTCTTCCAGACGGCCAAGATCACTCAACCGATCAAATTCGACATGAATCAGGACTTCCGCCCCCTTCTCTGACCGGCCATTAAATGTCGCATTAATCTCTTTTAAATCCCCTTTAGCCGTTCTTTTAATATCAAAAATGGGATGAATAATCAGGTGATTGGTTAGGCCTTGGTGGTTAAGCTCCATTGCAATCGACTCAACTAGAAAAGGGCTATCTTCTATCACCAACTCAAGAACTGAGTGGCACGATTGCCAGCCATGATTTTCAAGAGAGGGATTATAAACACGCAACTTAGGCTTCCCTTTGGTGCGTTGCTTAGAAAAATTCCAATGAGATAGAACAATGCCATATAAATCTTCCAAAGAGCGCGTAACGAGCTCTTCTTCTGCAAGATATAGATAATAAATTTGCGAGAAGAAAGTAATATCTTCCGCCGATTCACTTTTTACCCTCTCTCGAATCAGCACCGCTAATTGATCTAGAATCACCTCTTTTTCACTTAACCGTTCTTCCATTTCTCAACCCTCTATAATGCTCACTTTTTTAATGAGTATAGACGGGTATTTGATACTAGGGAAAACGACTATTTATGCTCAGAAAATAATCGGACTTTTTGTCATCGCCACAGAGACCATAAAGCAAAAAACAGTAATCGCTGCCAACCATGAAACCAATTGCATGCTAGCTTTTTTTGCAAAGCGGAAAGCAAGCATCCCAAACCCTATATAGAGTAAAAGCGCTGTCAACTTTGTGGCCAACCAAGGTTGCTCCAAAGGATTCATGCCTGTAATCCAAGCGAGCGTAATTCCGCTTAATAGCAGAATGGTGTCGACCATGTGAGGTGCTTTCCTAACCCACACCGTATCCATCAACGGTGAGCCTCGCAGCAACAAAATGCCTCGAACGATAAAGCCTGTAAAGGTCAGCACAACGGCTGTTAAATGAATAATCTTAATTAATCCCACTTTTCCCTCTCGCCTGATTAAAAATTTATCGCTAATGGAAACCAATTCTTACAAAAATTGACAAGATAGAGTAGCCTCATTTTTCTTAAATAAAATAGCCAACCAATGATCTCTTTTTTTCAACGAAATAATAGTCAGACTCACACCATCCAAAGCGATGGCTTTGAAGTGACTATAGTAAGAACCGACCGAAAAAAGAGTGCCACCATTAAAGTTAAAGATGGTGTTGTCTCCATCACCACACCAAAGCGGGCCGCTCTAACTGATATAGAGTCAATGATTGCTAAAAAGAGTAACTGGATTAAAAAACAGCTCTTACGCCAAAACGATGCAAAGGAGCAATTAAACAGGAGTTATAACGAAGGGGAAAAGCTCTTTTATAGAGGCGAACAATTAACACTTATTTTCCAGAACAACCAAAAAGAGATAGCCATCATAAAAGGCGAACAACTACTTTTATCAGCCAACATAGAGCGCTCACCAGAAAATATAAGGACGATCATCAGCGACCATTTTAAAAAATTGGCGGAAAAAATCTTAATTGAAAAAACTGAACTCTATGCCGGAAGAATTGGCGTAGGCTACAAAGCCATTCGGGTTAAATCGTATAAAAGCCGCTGGGGAAGCTGCTCCACTAAAGGGGTAATCAGTTATAACTGGCGAATCATTATTGCACCTGACCCAGTGCTTGATTACATCATTATCCATGAGCTATGCCATCTGATTGAGCATAACCACTCACCGCGATTCTGGGCACTGGTCGAGCAGTTCTCCCCCTGCTATAAACAAGACCGAAACTGGTTGTGTGAAAACGGCTTACTGCTTGATATTTAAACCCACAAAAAAGCCGCGATCCTCATCACGGCTTTTAAGGAAGTTATATGCAATTGCTCCAGCACAGAAAACCTATCTTTATTTAAAAAGACCCTCCAACGTTTTGGCCAACTCATGCGGCTGAAACTTCGGAACATAGGCATCAGCACCAACATGCGTACCTAAAGCCTGATTCGCATCCGCTGTTAAAGATGAGTGCATCACAACTGGAATACTATCAAAGCGCGCATCGGCCTTAATCTTTTGAGTCAAAACATAGCCATCCATTTCCGGCATTTCAACATCTGTCAGAATTAAACTGACCCGATCCTTAATATCCCTTCCATCTGCCTCACATTGCGAGGCTATATCTTTCAGCATTTTCCAAGCAACCGCGCCATTAATAGCACTAAGCTGCCTGATACCCATATGATCTAATGTTTTTTTAATCTGGCCTCGCGCAACACTTGAATCATCTGCATACAAAACCGTCATATTCCTCTCATGGTGCTTATTGATTCCTTCAAAAATCGAATCATCCTCATAAAAACAGGCTGTCTCTGCAAGCACCTTTTCAACGTCCATAATCATACAAAGACGATCGTCCTTTAGCTCCGTCACCGCCGTCACCAGCCCTCCCAAGCGGCTTGCCAACATTTGAGGTGGCGCTTTCACATCACTCCAGCTCAAGCGCTCAATCATATCGACCGAGTCAACCAAAAAACCCTGAACGTGCTTGTTATATTCAGTAATCATCAAAATTTTAGGCGGCTCTTTAGCATCAATCCCACAAAACTTTTGCAAATTAATTACCGGAACCATCACCCCACGAAGGCTAACCATTCCCTCAACCGAATCTGGCATATCAGGAGCCTGCGTGATTTCTGGAACATGCATCACCTCACGCACTTTAAAAACATTAATCCCATAAACCTCTTGTCGTCCGCTAACCTCCTCTTCGCCTAAGCTAAAGAGTAAAACCTCCAATTTGTTAGTCCCCGCTAAAGAGGTTCTTTCGTCAACCGAATTTATAAAGCTCGACATCTATTTCTCCTGATTCATTTTACGCTACCACCTATGGAGTCTTTTATGTTTTAAAGTGTGCCACTTCGCCCTGCAACTCTGTTGCTAAGCGAGCCAGCTCTTCACTTGCTATCGCAATCTCGCCAGATGCCGCAACGCTAGACTGAGCTACATCTGAGACCTGTAAAATATTAGCATCAATCTCTTTTGCAACCATGCTTTGCTCTTCTGAAGCGCTAGCAACTTGTGTTGTCATATCCATAATATGACCCACCGTATCAACGATTCTATCAATTGATGTTGAAGCATCTGATGCCTGACCCGCCATCTCTTCAGCATGATGTTTGTTTGATCCCATAACATCAACGGCTTGCTTGGTGTGCCCCTGCAAGCTCTCCACCATCTCTTGAATCTGCGCAGTAGATTCTTGTGTACGCCCCGCCAAAGTACGGACCTCATCGGCCACCACAGCAAACCCTCTGCCATGCTCACCTGCCCTTGCAGCTTCAATCGCTGCATTCAAGGCAAGCAGATTAGTCTGATCAGCAATACTACGAATCACATCTAGCACAGAACCAATATCATTGCTGTTCTTCTCAAGCTCATTGATTACCGTTGCAGAACTGCCGACTTCTGCTGCCAGATTCTCAATCGCAACAATTGTTTTACGGATAACCTCTCCACCTGTAGTCGCCTCATGATCTGCCCTATGCGCATCTGATGAAACCGTCTCCGCATTAGTCGCGATATCTCGAATCGTGATAGACATTTGATTCATCGCTGTCGCAATCTGTTCCGTCTGACTCTGCTGGTTTAATGCACCACTTTTTGACTGCTCTGTTGTTGCCGACAGCTCTGTAGAGGCAGATGCCAGTAGAGAAGAGTGCTCACCTAACCGAGACACTGTACCGCGCAGATAAGAAACCATTCCATTCAGTGCGTCCGCTATATTACTTAGCTCATCTTTGGTACCACTATCGACGACAACCGTAAGATCCCCTTCTGCAATCTTAGCGACAGAACGATCCAATGCCCGAATGGCATTGATCACTGCAGAATAAAAACCCAAGAACAGATATACAACTAAAATAATGCTTAAGACGATAATAAATAATAAAGTATTTCTCGTAGAAGCCAACTTCGCTGCCCTATCCGAAAACAGACTATCCAGTGCCGGCACCATTGCATCATAAAGTTTATAACTTGCTTTAATGGCTTCTGTGCCTGCGGCGAAAACAGCACCTGAATCAACATTAATAAATTCAGATTCTAAAATCTCTGCCTTAACCATCCCTGCAAAGCTCGCTGTTGAAGCTTTTGCACCCGCAACCATCGAGTCAAGCTCTCCTTCCAGCCCTTCATTTTCTAGAAAAGCAATCTTCATGCTCGCCTCAACAGAATGAAAGTTTGACTCAATATTAGCCAACATCATCCCAAGCTTTACACGCTGCTGTAGTGTCACTGAGCCACGCGCCGCAACACCTGACCCCATCCCTCTAGACTGCCCTAAATTCTCTGTAACCATAGGGACACGGTAGACAATAGCGTCCATAATAAAGGAGGTATTAATATTAGGATCCAACACCAATCCAGACTGATTACTTACCTGCTCAAAAAGAGCATAGACATCGGCGATTAAGGCTGTATGCCTACCAAACACATCTCCCGCAGGCCCATCAAATGCACTTTGCTCTAATTTACCCCAATCCGACTTGATAGAAGCCCACAGCTCACCTGTTCCAAACTCAGCTCCATAACGACTGTCAATTTCATCAATCGCAGCTATATCAGATTTGATTGCCTCTCTTTTGGCTAAAATTTTCTCTTTAAAAGCAGAAGCCCCGTTTAGATAGGCATTGGTCATTCCCCTATGCTGAGGAAAGTGCTGATAAACCTGACGAACTGTCTTTATATACTCCAAGCCTCTTTGCTCTTTCTCTGTTGACTCAATCTTAGCGCCAAGCTCCCCCATCAAAAGAGATGAAACAACAATCAACGGCACCATAAAAAGCACTGAAATAATAATCATTTTTCGTGGATAACTGAGCTGACTCATCAGCGCAACAGCTGGCTTTAACAGTCCATTCATTCAAAACTCCTCAACAAATTTGGCTTAATTATCCATAAATATAGCAGCTGCTAATTTTTTTGGGGCAGGAGTTAAAAAATATAATAGCCAATCAGTCCGTAAACAGTACAAATCCCTCTACACCCCTCTTTAACTGTGGGCAATGAGAAACTGAACAGGGGGAATCAAGCGGCCTGATCAAGAGAAACTTAGGGCATAAAAAAACCAGCTAAAAGCTGGTTTTTTTAACTGAAATCTGACGTGCAGTTCAGTTTAAATCATGGTGGGTCGTGAGCGATTCGAACGCTCGACCATCGCATTAAAAGTGCGGTGCTCTACCGGCTGAGCTAACGACCCGGATTTGAAGGCGAGAATTCTACATGAACTAGGCTAAAAGGCAAGCAGGATTCTCACTAAATACAGTTAAATCCAAAAAAATTTAATGCAAAATAAGAATTTCAATAATAAACGCTTTATTGATAAGAGGTTGGGTCATCAACACCCGCTAGCGCAAAGCCCGCAGCCCTTA